>Ga0302325_10001592_pt1 | contig 57421 bp, 54 predicted proteins | sample Palsa_T0_2_FD_201948 | JGI IMG/M metagenome (GOLD analysis project Ga0302325, IMG submission 201948) | Peat permafrost microbial communities from Stordalen Mire near Abisko, Sweden - Palsa_T0_2 | ecosystem: Environmental > Terrestrial > Soil > Palsa > Peat permafrost | place: Sweden: Abisko... | reverse complement strand
GCATACACACCGTGTTGCCGGGCCAGTTCGACCGCAGCCTGCCACAGTGACTCCGGCAGTTTCGTTCGCTGCGACTGGGTGCTACGGAACTGATCCAACTGGCGCTGCAGTTGTGCGATAGGTTCGGGAACGGATAGGGTACTTTTGCGGTTCACGATCAGCCGCTCCTCAGCGACTGACTGAACTTAACAGGACGGGCTAACCGGCGTCATGCACGCTTGCCGAAAGGTCACGAAGTTTCGGCAAACTTCATTCCGCCGCCAAGATTCTTCCAGGGCAACCAATAATAGCTGCTTACATAGTTGTTATCCGTGGCAGCCTGCAGAATCGCATCGACCGTGCGATCGAACGCCAGGGCCAGATGGGTATGAACCGGGTCGGGAACGATGGCAATGATGGCGGTGACATTGGCCGGCCCAGCCTCCGCCGGGAAGCCCCAGCGCTCGATCAAGCCGCTGTCGCATCTCAACTCCTTTTCTACACCGGTTTCATCCAGGTGGCCCCGCAGATCGAGCAGGCCGGTCTTGGCATCCACTTTGGCGTGGATTTCAGTGGGATCCTTGGACGGCGATTCCTTAGCGGGCCGCGTGGGCGCCCAATAATTGCACGATGCGGTCCACGGGCCTACGTGAGCCGCCGGGGGGCCGAGGGGCTCGTCGTACTCTGGCTGGTTCCAGATGCTTCAGACCCCGGGGGACTGGAAGAACCCCCGGCCGGAGCAAAAGAGCGGCAGCCAGAAACGCGCCCACCGCGAAACCTTGACCCTTGTTCATCTGGACGGTCCTCCCGTTAGCCCCTTCCGGGGCGGCTTGGCAAGCGCTACCGGCTGCCGATCAGATTCAGCTCTCCCGGCACGCCATTTGTTTCAATACCCACCTCGACCGCGCCACCCAATGATATCGCCCACCAAAATCGAACACACAAGCGCGGGGCCTGGACCTGCCTTCGGAGCCCGTCACGCGAGCTCGCGGCTCCTATCCTCTGTAGCGCAAAAGCTGGCACGAACGGGACACCGACATAGCCGCCCTCGACCGCTTTACTGGTAGTGAAACGAGGGGTCGATTCGTTTCATTTGCCTTAACTTCGATGTGGCGCGCGTCCTCACGGCCAACTATCCGGGAATACCGGATAGTTGGTCCTCAGGCTCTGCAAGGCACAGGCCAAGCTAAGAGCGGGTCCAGGGGGACCGCGCAGACCAGGGGGTCGGCCCAGAAGGGATGGAAAGTAGCACCAAATTCTTGCAGCACACTATTCAGTAGCCCTTCTGTTTATCCACCACGTTTACCAACTGCTCGCCTTTCACGAAATTCGCGATGTTCTCCTTGAACAGTTCCATTTGGCGCGCGTTGACGCCGTCGGACTGGCCCGCGACATGCGGTGTGATCACCACGTTATCGAACTTCCAGAGCGCATGGCCCTTGGGCAGCGGCTCGGGGTTGGTCACATCCAGGCCGGCGCCGGAGAGTCGGCGGCTATCCAGCGCTTTCACCAAGGCGTCCGTGTTGTAGACCTTGCCGCGCGAGACGGCGATGAAGTAAGCGTCCCCTTTTTCATCAGCTCGAACTCGCGGGGTCCGATCATGCCCTCGCTCTTGGGAGTGTGCGGCGCGGAGATGAACACCACATCGGCCAGCGGCAGCACCGTATCGATCTGTTCCGGATACACCATCCGGCTGACATAGGGATTGAGCGGCATGTCCTTGGGATCCACACCGATCACGGTCATGCCGAAGGCTTGCGCGCGTTGCGCGATTTGCGATCCGATGCCGCCCACGCCCACGATCACGGCGGTCTTGCCGCGCAGCTCGATGGGATGGAAGCCGCCGCGCTGCCACTCCTCGTTGGCGCGCGTGGGGATGATGCGGTTCAGTTCCCGCGTCAGGGACAGCAGCAAGGCGAAGGCATGATCGGCAATCTCGGGACCCATCAGGATCTTGCAGTTGGTCAGCACCACATCGCTCGATTGGAACTCCGGGAAGAGATAGTTCTCCACGCCCGCGCTGTAGATCTGCACCCACTTCAGTTTGTGGGCCGCGTGCAGCAATTCGGGGCTGATCGTGCCGAGGATGGCGTCGGCGTCGGCCGCCTCGCCCGGCAGTGAGGCTTCGTCCACCGATACGATCCGGGCACCCGGGGAGACGCTCTGCAACTCGGCGATGTGTTCCGGCGGCATGCCCAGAACCACGATTTTGCGCGTTTCGGCTAGCGCCAGGGGGGCGCAGAGCACTATCCAGACGGCGATTGTCGCGATGTATTTGTTCATTCCGGTCCTTTTTTGAGATTGGGGCATTGTAGCAGGTTAAGGGGCATTAAGCGCACCCTTGTTTCTTGTTGTAACCTAGGTATTTGCCGGTACGCCTTAACTCACGGAAGCTCAGGTGCTTCCATGCGGGCCGGTTCGGGGCCGCATGCTAGTCGATTTCGAGATCATCAAACGCGCACAGGCTGGCGACGCCCCCGCGTTCAACGAGATCGTGCTGGCATACCGGAAGCGAACCCTGGGGACCATTGCGCGTCTGATCTCCAGGCCGGAAGACGTGGAGGATGTGGGCCAGGAGGTGTTCCTGCGATTGTATTTTTCGCTGGATCAGCTTCGCACGGCCGAGGTCTTTGAACCGTGGTTGTACCGGCTGACGGTGAACGCGGCATATGATTATCTGCGGAAGCATCGCCGGCGCATGGAATCGCGCATGTCGGATCTTTCCGAGCAACAGGTTGTTCTGGCGGACGCGATGGCGGGCGGACGGGTGGATCATGAAGTGCGGCAGCGCAGACAGATCGCGGAGGCGGTAGACGCCATGTTGAGTACGGTTTCCGAAGCCGACCGTATTCTCCTGACGCTCAAGGAAGTAGAGGGGCTTTCGTTGAAAGAGCTTGAAAAAATCTATCGCGTCAAAGAGAATGCTCTTAAGGTGAGGCTGTTCCGAGCCCGGCAGCGGGTTCTGAAAGCGTTCGGAGAGTCCGGCAAGGAACCGAGCGCGAAAGGTGCGGCGAAAGCCGAAATATAGAAGTATGAACTGGACAAATCGAAGCGACGAGAACGCAGAACTGGACGTACTGTTACGGGCCTACCGGGAAGCCTGTCCGGATCCCGATGCGTCCGCCAACTTCATGCCTGGACTCTGGCGGCGTATCGAAGAGCGCCAGCGGTCCGTGTTTTTCCTGGGACGCTGGGCGCGCGCCCTAGTCACGGCGGCGGCCGTGCTGTCTCTGGGTATGGCAGCCTATTTGTACATCCCGCACGGAAGCACTTCGGTATTCTCCGTGGAGAGCTACGTGGAGGCGCTGGCCGCCGGGCACGCACAGGACGCCCCCAGTTTGCCCGAGGCCGTAGACGAACTCTGATGCGCCGATCTAATTTTACGACGCTGTTGTACTTGCTGATAGTCTTCGCGAGTGGCGTGGTGCTGGGCGGGTTTGCCAACCGCTTGGTTAACGCGCACCCAGCCCCGCAGAACCGCGCCGAACTCCGCAAACAGTACATTCAGGACATGCGCACCCGCTTGCATCTGAACGAGGCGCAGGTGACCCAGTTGCAGCAAATCGCGGACGCCACCGGCCAGCGGATGCACGACATGCACAAGACCATCGAGGATGAGCACGTCCGGATGGTAATCGGCATACTGGACGACGGCCAGAAGGCCGAATATGCCAAGATGCGGGACGAGCGCGAAAAGCACCGCCAGGAACAGGCCAAGAAATAGACAGGCTCGGAAGCCTGTCCTACCGATCAGGCTACCGGTTGCGGCTGGGCCTTCTTGGCGCCGCGGCTTTCCTTGTACTTCTTCTCAAACCGTTCGATGCGCCCCGCTGTATCCATCAACTTTTGCTTGCCTGTGTAGAAGGGATGGCAGTGGGAGCATATTTCCACGCGGATGTCGCCCTTGTGCGTGGAGCGGGTCTTGAACGTGTGGCCACAAGCGCAGATGACGTTGAGCTCGTTGTAAGCGGGATGAATACCGGCCTTCATTTGTAACGGGATCCTTTCGAAGTTTCAGTATAGCAAAAAGGACAAACCCCCGAGGATGCGCAGACAACACACGCACCCACGGGGGTCCATTTTGGGTCCATCTCTTGGATCCCAGGTAGCCTACAAAAAATAAAAAACCTGAGGCTTGGCATACGCGAGAGGCAGCCGGTCCACAGGAACTTGGCCTCGCCACTGGACGAAGCCGGCTACGTTAGAACGGTCGACTCAACAGTCGGCCACCTCGCGCGGTCTACTATCATTCATTATTCTGGACCACCTCCTTTTTCAGTGATATTTTCATCCTATAATCGAGCTTCGATTTTGTCAAATGGTTTCTTGCGCCGCCCTAGCGGTAGATGGCCCCGGGCTCCAAGCCCCTACAAATTGCGGTTTAAGTACCGGCACATCACCATGCCGTCGATGATGTTGAAGGGGAACTGCCCGGTGGTGTAGTGCCCGCAGGGCAACGTGAAAACCTCATGCGGAAGCTGGCGGCTGCGGAAGTATTCCAGCACCTGCTGGGAATACACCGGCAAGAAGGTGGAATCGTGCCGCGCCCAGATCAACAGGCTCTTCAAATCCCGGTCGCGCAGCCGGTCGAGGTAGGCGGCGGGGCTGATCACGGACCAGTATTGGCGCAATTGATCCTGCGTCACCTCGCCGACTAAGCCCTTGCGAATGTGCTCGGTAGAGAGGCCGGTCCAGATCACGTCAGAGAAGTACATGGACACGTGGTTGAACACGCCGGTGGCTATGCGCCGGTCGTGAGCGGCGGCAATAAAGGCGATGCAGGAACCCAGGCTGGTGCCCAATATCCCGAGGCGTTGGTATCCCTGCTGCTGGAGCCAGTCCAGGCAGGCGCGCACATCGATCACGGATTGCCGGGCGGCGTGAATGGTGCGGCCCAGGTTGCTCGACACGTGATAATCGGCGCGCTGCAGCTCAGCAGGCATGCGCGCGCCGTGATACGCCAGGTTCATGCGCAAGGCCGTAATTCCAAACCGGTTCAGCAGCCGGCAGAGGCCCAAATGGCTTTGTTCGTCCGCATTCCATTGAGGCAGCACCAGCACGGCCCGGCCGGTATCCCGGCGCGCGGGAAAGAAAGCGGCGCGCACCACGTTGTTCTCCGGGTAGGGCGTTTGGAGGGGGCTGGTGAAGGCGAGTTGTCCAGCATCCAGCCGGTAATCCCGCGGCGTCGCATAGGCGAAAAAACGGTCGGAATCCGCCAGCACGCCGCGGACGAATTCACCCAGCGCCTGGCTGGAGTTTCCGTTGGCGGGCGGCATTTCCAGCCAGTCTAGCCCCCACTCGAACTGGCGCACCACCCGGTTGTTATCGCGGGTGGCGAGTCTGTACTCCCAATCGGCGATCCATCGAGAATAGAATTTGGGCATGCGGGAGAGTTTCAGTGTAGCAGAGCGCCGGCAAAAAAATACCCCGCTGCGACCAGTGGAATCGCAGCGGGGAGCGTCGAGCCAAAAGGAGGCAACGCCACCAAAGCTCAAAAACCTCTTGTGGCGCACGGAGAGTGCAAGCCGGGTGCCATCGCTGAAGCTGTTGCAAACAGTGCTGCAAACAGCGATGGATTCCTGGGCCGCTTCCGATTTCCGTAGGGCTGGCACAGCGCGGCCTACGCATTCCCGAAGAAGGGGCGGACGAGGGTGACCGCCCCACGGCCGCGTTACAATCGACTGGTGGCTGACGGGGCTGTCGAGGAGGCCGTCATAGCGCCGCGCCGGCACCCTCGTCCACCGCGCCGGCCCGCACCACCGCCAGGCGCTCGTGGATGCCGTCCGCCGCACGCAGCAGATCTACGTGCGCGGCGTCCCGAACCTCCAGCGCAAGACCCCAAGCGCTCGTCCGCAGCCGAGGCCATTATCCGGATCCAGCCGGTGCCGCCGTCTCGCGAACGCCGGCTGCTCGACCTTCCGCTTCGTCTTCCCCGTGGCCTTACTGCTTGGATACCGTAATGAACGCCGGCCTGGACAATCCCACCTGCGCAGAACGTAACATTGTCCTTGAGAGGCCAAATCACTACCCCATCACATCCCACTCTGTCGTCGCGCGAACCAATGCCGATTTTCCAATATGTACTATATGTACTTGAAGGACGCAAGCAGCTACACGGAAAATACAGAAAGTTGTTCAACCGCTTAACAGATTCAGCCAAAGAGCCGGCTCCAGGTTGCCGCCCCGTCGTGCTTATTCGCCCTTATTCGCCGCAGATACCCTTAATCCGGCACACATTACCGATGGACTGGAGATGAGAAGCCAAATGATCATAGCTGTGAAGAGTGCGTCCCATTGAACGGACTTCATGACGGCCAATCGCCTATTTGACCCGCAGGGCCTGTAAGGCATCAACCAAAGGAACTTCGCTACGCCACCAAAGTGAGCTGCCTGGTTCCCGCCGTGTAAGTACCAGCAGTTCTACGTGTGCTGCAGCGTAGTACTTCTGATGTTTCTGTCCCCCCCAAATCTACAGTACAATCTGAGCCAGGATGGCCACCCAGAGTCAACGCGGCAGAGAGTCCGATGTTAGAATCCAGCGCGCTATCGATCTAATCACCGCTGATTACAGCCAGCCCCTGGACGTGATGGATCTAGCGCAGGCCGTTGGGTTATCCGTGTCCTACTTCTCGCATCTGTTTCGGAACAATGTCGGCATAAGCCCCGCAAAATTCCTGCAGGACTTCAGGATGCGGGAAGCTGAACATCTGATGACGACAACTACCTTACCGTTGAACGCCATATTTCCGCGAGTGGGCGTTACCGACCGCAGCCATTTCGTACGTAAGTTTAGACAGATCCATGGTTTAGCGCCATCCATCTACAGGGCCGGGCGGGCTGGGAAAAAACTGTAATCAACACGACATAACCGTCGATAGAGGTCAATCTCATAGAAATATGATCGAGATCGTCAGTATGAATCGAGCCATAAAAGTTAGGATAGGCCGTCGCTTTCCGGTTGGGATCGCCGCAGCCGTTTCACCCGGACTTGACAGATCTGGCGCATCGGATCACGCCCTCCCGGCATCCCTTTCGGGCCTAGTCCGGCGCTTTTTAAAGGAATTCAGCACGGAAATGCAAAATAGCAGAAATGGCCTTCTTGCCTGATAACGACGGGCCGGATAATATATTTAAGGAAGTTACTGGCTAGCGTCCGCATGTGGTTCGACGATAGCCACTTTGACCTAGGAGGATTTTTTTTGTGAACAAAACGCGAACTTCACGACTGTTGACTCTAACAGCCTTAGCTGTCCTCGGAGCGGTGTTGTCGTCCAGCCCCATGTGGGCGCAGTGTGGTACAGGGACGAACCCGCCGTGCGATACGCTTAAGGTTAACTACTTTTCGAACGCCAACCTCGGTTACCCCAGCGCAACCGTGTATGTGTCAAACCCTGGAACGAGCGGTTCAGCCAGCATCTGTGCGATGGTCTATGTGGTCGATCCGTCGCAGGAGCTAAGGGAATGTTGCGGTTGTAGCATATCCCCAGATGGTTTGCTCACGCTCTCGGTAGACGGCAACCTCACATCCAACTCGAATACCCCCGGAGCGCTGAACAGCGGCACGATTAAGATCATTTCATCTACTGGTGCGCCGACCTGCAATCCGGCGACCCTGAAGCCGACAGCGGCGGTCCGCGCCTGGGGTACCCATATTCAGACTAACGGTGTCCTGACAGAGACCGACGCCCAGGACGCCACACTGAGCACCACCGAAGTAACCAGACTTGAAGGCCTCTGCGGGTCGATTATCAAGAACTCCAGCGGGTACGGCATTTGCACCTGCGGAAGCGGTGGATAGGCCGGGAGGCGGCTGCTAGTCGGCTTGGAGACGGCAGTCGCGCTACTGGTTTTTGAACTGCGTCAGGCAGCGGCGATTCCGCTTCTGCCTGGCGCAGAGTTGTGTTGGAGAAAAGATTTCTTAAAGGAGAAGAGAGAATGTCCAGTACAAGAACCCTAATCGCACTCGGAATGCTCGCCTGGCTGCGCGCCGCCGCAGGAGCGTCCGTGGCGGGCGGCAGCGGCAGCGACGTGGTAGCCGAGGTCGCTGGACACAAGTTCACCCGGGCCGACCTTGAGCAGAAGAAGGCCTCCCGGCTGCTCCAGGCGCGAAATCAATTATATCTTGCCGAGCGGGAAGCGCTGAATCAATTCGTCGACGAGCAGTTGCTGGAAGAAAAGGCGCACGCCGAACACCTTTCCGTGGAACAGTTGGTCCAGCGCGACATCGCCGGCCATATTACCGATCCTACGGAGGATCAGCTCCAGGTATATTACGAGGGTCTAGGCACGGACGAGCCGTTCGCCGCGGTGCGCGAAAAGATTCTGGGCCACATTCACGAGATCCGGGTAAGCAAAGCCCGCTCCGCCTATCTCAAAGACTTGCGAAACCAGTACGGCGTCCTCATTACGCTGTCGCCGCCATCGGCGCAGGTGTCCCTGGAGGGGGCTCAGGTACGGGGCCCTAAGAACTCTCCGATAACGCTCATCGAGTTCGCGGATTACGAATGCCCGTATTGCCAGCAGATTCACGCGGATTTGAAAAAGCTGCTGCAAGAATTCGACGGAAAGATGACATTCGCGTTCAAGGACTGCCCGTTGCCCATGCACCGGCACTCCGTCAAGGCAGCCGAAGCGGCGCGTTGCGCCGGCGACCAGGGAGCGTTCTGGCAGTATCATGACCTGCTGTTTGAAAACGGCGGCAAACTCGAAGTGCCGCAACTCAAGGAATACGCACGTACTCTCAAGCTGGACGCCGGGCGCTTCGATAAATGCGTGGATTCGGGCGAAGAGACTGCCGCGGTACAGAATGGTCTGCAGGAAGCCAAGGACCTAGGCGTAACGGGTACTCCTAGTTTTTTCATCAATGGTCACTTTTTTAGTGGCATGTTTAAATACGAAGATCTTCGCGGAATGGTCGAGAAGGAGCTGGCCGGGACCATCGCGTCGAAGAAAGATTGACGGTCGTCGGCTGAAGTTTCTTAGGAGAATCGCAAGCAATGGAACCACGTATCTTGCGCAAGGTAATGGTTTTGGCCGTTGCGCTAGCGGGAATCGCGGCAGGTGCGCAAGCGCCGCCACTTATTTATAGCGCGGTTATCGGCACCTCAACAACGCCCAACACGCTAACTCTTGTGGGAACGGACTTCGCGCCGACTGGTGGACGTCCCACGGTATATTTCGACGATGTTTTGCTTACCCTGCAATCATATAGCAACACCGCGCTCCTGGCGAACATGCCCTCGAGCCCGAGCCCCTATCCGACTGGCACCTATGATGTTCTAGTCACCGCTGGAACACTTACGTCCAGTGCGTTCGGCCTGACGGTTGGGTTGACGGGTCCACAGGGCCCGGCTGGACTCACCGGTCCCGCAGGACCAGCCGGACCCACCGGTCCCACGGGACCAGCGGGACAACAGGGGACCACGGGCCCAGCCGGGCCGCAAGGCCCCCAGGGTACGACGGGCGCCGCAGGCCCAGCGGGTCCAGCCGGATTGGTGTGGCAGTCGGCTTGGAACAGCACCGCAACCTACAACCTGAACGCCGCAGTGAGTTATGGCGGCGCCAGTTACGTCGGTCTGATCGCTAATAATAAGGGCAACCAACCGAATACCTCGCCGACCGCCTGGAGTCTGCTGGCGCAAGCCGGCGCCCAAGGCGCGACCGGACCGGGCGGCTCCCAAGGGCCGCAAGGTCCAACGGGTGCGACTGGTGCAAGCGGAGCACAAGGGGGGGCGGGTCCGGCCGGGCCGACGGGATTGGTGTGGCTAGGCGCTTGGAGTGCCACCGCGACCTACAACATTACCGACGCAGTGCGGTATGGCGGCTCCAGTTACGTTAGTCTGGTTGCCAATAACCTGGGTAACGCACCGGCTACGTCTTCCACCGATTGGGGCCTGCTGGCGGAAGCCGGCGCCCTAGGCGCGACAGGGGCGGCGGGACCCCAAGGCCCGCAAGGTGCGACGGGCGCAACCGGGACCCAAGGACCCGCAGGTCCAAACGGTGCGACGGGAGCAACTGGGGCTGAAGGGCCAGCGGGAGCGCTAGGTCCGGCAGGTCCGACTGGTCCCGCCGGATTGGTGTGGCAGTCGGCTTGGAGCGGCACCACAACCTACAACCTGAACGCCGCGGTGAGTTACAGCGGCGCCAGCTATGTCAGTCTGATCGCCAATAATAAGGGCAACGAACCGAATACCTCTCCCACCGATTGGAGCCTGCTGGCGCAAGCCGGCGCCCAAGGCGCGACCGGACCCGCGGGCGCCCAAGGGACGCAAGGGCCAGCAGGCACGACGGGAGCAACCGGGGCCCAAGGAGCAGCGGGTCCCCTAGGTCCGACGGGAGCAACTGGGGCTGAAGGGCCAGCGGGAGCGCTAGGTCCGGCAGGTCCGACTGGTCCCGCCGGATTGGTGTGGCAGTCGGCTTGGAGCGGCACCACAACCTACAACCTGAACGCCGCGGTGAGCTATAGCGGCGCCAGCTACGTCAGTCTGATCGCCAATAATAAGGGCAACGAACCGAATACCTCTCCCACCGATTGGAGCCTGCTGGCGCAAGCCGGCGCCCAAGGCGCGACGGGAGCAACCGGGACCCAAGGACCGGCGGGTCCACTAGGTCCGGCGGGAGCAAGCGGAGCACAAGGGCCAGCGGGTCCGACCGGGCCGAGGGGATTGTTGTGGCTAGGCGCTTGGAGCGCCACCACGACCTACACTCCTACCGAAGCAGTGGAGTATGGCGGCTCCAGTTACATCAGTCTGGTTGCCAATAATCTGGGTAACGAACCGGATAAGTCCCCCAACGATTGGAGCCTGGCGGCGCAAGCCGGCGCCCAAGGCGCGACCGGACCGGCGGGCGCCCAAGGGACGCAAGGGCCAGCAGGCACGACGGGAGCAACCGGGGCGCAGGGAGCAGCGGGTCCACTAGGCCCGACAGGAGCAACCGGGCCACAAGGGCTAGCAGGTCCGACCGGACCGGCAGGAATGGTGTGGCGATCAGGCTGGAAGAGCAGTGTATCTTACGACGCAAACGATGCCGTAGTCTGGAATGGCTCAAGCTATATCTGCCTTTCGGCCAACCAGGATCAACAGCCGGACATATCTCCAGGATTCTGGAGCATGTTGGCGCAAATGGGGGAGGCAGGAGCGGCAGGGCCGCAAGGAATACAAGGGCCTACGGGAGCAGCCGGGCCGCAAGGACCCGGTGGCGCGACCGGAACGACGGGGGCAACGGGCTCAGCCGGACCCGCTGGAGCAACAGGGGCAACCGGGCCTCCTGGAACGCAAGGTCCACAAGGCGTGGCCGGCGCCACCGGCGCTACCGGGCCGCAAGGTCTGATCTGGCAAGGGGTCTGGAACAAGTCCGCGACCTATGCCTTAAGCGCCGCGGTCAGCTACAACGGCTCGACTTACATCAGCCTGGTTGCCAACAACACCAACAACGAGCCTGACAATGCTCCAGCCGCCTGGAGTTTAGTCGCCAGCGCCGGCGCGACCGGATCGCAGGGACCGGCGGGAGCCACGGGTACCACGGGCGCCACGGGGTCACAGGGCCCGGCGGGCGCGACCGGACCGGCAGGGACAACGGGCTCGACCGGAGCAATAGGGGCGCAAGGACCGGCGGGTCCAGTCGGACCTGCAGGACCACCCGTCATTTTGAGTGGGTTCTGCGGGATATCGACAATCCTGAGCCCCGGTACTGTCACCGGCGTTCTGCTGCAATTGGGTTCGGAAGATGTCAGCCAGCCAGGTTGCTTCAACGGCTATACTCCAGCCACTGTGGTGGGCTTGCCGATACCTTCCGCAGGCGCTCTCAAGAACCTCACGGTCGCCTCGAATGCCCTTGTTGGTTCGTATCCTCCGATCTTGGTTAGCGTCTATGTCAATGGCGTCCTTACGAGCATTGGTTGTACGATCAATTCGAGCAACACCTGTGCGGATGATACGGACAGTGCGACCGTCAATGCCGGGGATACGGTAGCTGTGCAACTATCAGCCTCATCCGTCCCTGCCGGCAATTTGAGCGTGCATGTCTCGCTTGAGAAACAGTAAGCGATTGCAAAGGCTGTTGCGATCGCCTGACTGGATCACATACTGACCAAGTTTCGTGCCAGAGAGGCACCCTTTCGCAAAGGCCTTGCGGCCGATGATCGTTCAGGAACGCGACCTGGGCGATAACCAACAGCCAAGCTACTAAATATGGTCCAGGGCTGCGCCCTTGAAGTCCCAGGGAGAGGGGATGCCGGTGCTCACAGGCGCAGGTGGCTGATTCCACCGATCGCTATGACCGATGATTTTGGTATCCAGTTGCATGTGGTGTTGCCAACGTTACCAACCTGCCCCACAAGCAAGAGGCCGCGTTACAATCGATTGGTGGCTGACGCGGCTGCCGGGCAGGCTGTCATGGCGCCGCCGGCGCCTTCAGCCGGCAAGGCGTTGGCAGGCTTTTTACTTTCGGGATTCCTTTTCGCATTGCTGGGCGCGGTGCTGCCCGCCTGGGGCTACCACCGCGATCCGCCGGAATTCATCACCATCGGCAATTGCTTCCTCAGCTTGGCTGTCGGCGTGATCGCGGCGCACCAGGCGTCCGCGGCGATTCTGGCGCGCAAGAGTCTGCGCTTTCTGCTGGTATTTGCTTGCGCGCTGGGATGCGCCGGGCTCCTGTCGCTGGCCCTAGCCACACCGCCCGTGCCTTCGCTGTGGCGTATGCCCGGCTTGGCCGCGCTCGGTCTGGCTGTGGGGCTGCTGAATGCGGGCTTGTTTCAGGACATCGCGGCATCCTACTCGAGCGCGCCTGCACGGGCAGCGGCACTGGGCGGCATTTACTACGGCTTGGGATGCTTGGCGGTCACGCTGCTGGTGGCCGGGACGTTTTACGCGTACACGGTGCCCGTGATCCTGATCCTGATGGCGCTGGTGCCCGGACTCTTCGCCATCCTGTACGCGCGCACCGCCGTGGCGGAAAAGGCCGCGGTGGCGCATGCCGATATGCGGCAGGTCTTCCGCGATTTTCGCAGCCTGGGAGCGGTGCTCTTCGCGCTGCTGCTGTTCTTCCAGTTCGGCAACGAATGGTCGATCGCCGGATGGCTGCCGCTGTTCCTGGTGCGGCGCCTGGGGATCAGCCCGCCGGCGTCCCTGGGGTTGCTGGCCCTCTTTTGGACGGCCCTGCTAGTGGGCCGCGTGGCGGCGGTCGCGATCCTGCCCAAGGTGCGGCACAGCCGGTTGCTGGGAGGCAGCGTGCTGGCGGCCCTGTTTGGCTGCCTGCTGTTGGCATCGACCAATAACCAGTTCGGCGCCGGCACCGGGCTGCTGCTGCTGGGCGCGGGCTTCGCCAGCATTTATCCGCTGGTGGCGGAGAAGATCGGGGGCCGCTTTCCTTACTACCATCCGGTTTTTTTCAGCGGCATTTTTTCCTTCGCGCTTTTCGGCGGATTGATCGCGCCCGCCACGCTGGGTTACGCCGCCGCCATCTGGGGCATTGGTATCGTGGTAGCGGTGCCCCTGTTGGGCACCTGCATGGTTTCCGCGCTGCTCGTACTCATTTGGCTGGAATCCAAGGTGACGGGCCGATGATGAGACAATGATGCCGCGCGCGCTGCTGCTGGTGTGGCTGGCGCTGCCGCTGTGGGCCGCCGCGCCCACAGGGCAGCCCGGCGCGCGGATCGCCGCGTTTCTGGATGCGTCTCCCGAAGCGCGCACGTCGTTCTGGGGAGTCCGCATTGTAAGCCTGGTGCCGGACCGCGTGCTGTTTGAGCGCAATGCGGATCGCCTGTTTCTTCCCGCATCGAATGCCAAGTTGTTCACCACGGCGCTGGCGCTGGTGCGTCTGGGACCGGACTACGTGTTCCAAACCCGTGTGCTGGCGGATCGCACTCCCGGCGAAGACGGCTCGGTGGAATCTCTGCGGCTGGTGGGTGGCGGCGATCCAAACCTCTCGGGCCGCGCGATTCCATACAGCAGGGACGCGCTTCCAGGAGACCCGCTGGCGGCCATCGAGGATCTGGCCACCCAGATTGCCGCGCGAGGTGTGCGGTGCGTGAGCGCCGATATCGTGGGCGACGACACGGCTTATGTCTGGCAACCTTATGCGGAGGGTTGGTCGATTGACGATTCGGTTTGGGATTATGGCGCGCCGGTGAGCGCGTTGAGCATCAACGACAATACGCTTTCGGTAATAGTTCTGCCGGGCGGGTATGCATCCGATCCGGCGCGGATCATTCTGACGCCGCCGGTCGAGTACTACGAGATCGACAATCGTGTGCGCACGGTGGCGGGCGACCGCAAAGGCGAGCGTAAAATTATGTTCGACCGGCTGCCTGGCGCGCGGCAGTTGCGGATATGGGGCGTGCTGCCGCTGAACGATCCGGGCGATAGGGAGGTGTTAGGCATCGAGGATCCGGCACTCTACGCGGCCATCGCATTTCGCGATGCGCTGGCGCGCCGCGGGATCGCGATTCGCGGTGACGCGCGGGCGGTGCATCTGTACCCGAGCCAGGTGTCCGATTTGAAGAACGGCCCTGCGCCCGAACCGGAGCCGGGTGTGGAACTGGCGCGGCGCGATTCGGTGCCGCTGGCGGAGGACCTGCGAATCACCGATAAAGTGAGCCAGAATCTGCACGCGGAATTGGCGCTGCGAGCGGTTGCCAAGGCGCGGCGGCATATCGGCAGCCGCGAAGCGGGCATCGCGGAAGAGCAGGCGTTCCTTGACGAGGTGGGCATCGATCGCGCCAGTTATGCATTTGCCGATGGCTCCGGGTTGTCGCGCCTGGACCTGGTCACGCCCGCAGCAGTGGTTCGATTGCTGGCGCACATGTACCATTCGGCGGCGCGGGATGCCTGGTTGAGTCTGCTGCCGGTGGCCGGCCAAGACGGCACGCTGCATGCGCGGTTTGCGGACACGCCGGTGGCGGGTCGCATTTTCGCCAAGACCGGCTCGCTGTCGCATGTCGCGGCGCTCTCCGGATATGCGCGGCGGAGGAATGGGGAGATGCTGGCGTTTTCCATTTTGGTGAATAACTACAACGGTCCGGCGGCGGATTTGCGCGCGGCCATCGACCGGGTATGCGCGTTGATACTGGAGTAGGAGGGCGAGCTGCGCTCGCCAACGTCGACAAGAAACGTCGATGTTCGAGCGGGCGACACGGCGAGGGGGCGACGCGGCGATCCTTATTCGGAGCGCATGCGTGCTTCCGGTGCTACAGACGCGTGCTAGAATTTGGCTGAAGCCTATGCCTATCTACGAATATAAGTGCGACGATTGCGGAACGCGGTTTGAGAAGCTAGTGCGCAAAACTTCGGATGACGCCGGCGTGGAATGCCCCTCGTGCGGCCAGAAGCATCTGCGCCAGGAGTTCTCCACGTTCGCCGCGCACGCCGCCGGCCCCAAACAGGCCGACGGGCCGGTGTGCCCCAGCGGACGCTGCAGCAATCCCGGCATGTGCGGCATGAACATGAACTGAGTGAAAAAGAATCTCATGGTCATGGTCGCGGAGTACACCGGCCTGGCCTTCCTGCTGCCCGCAGCCACGCTGGTGGGCTACGCGATCGGCTACCTGCTGGACCGGGCCTTCCACACTCATTTTCTATACATGGTGTTTCTGATCCTGGGCATCGCCGCCGGGTTTGTGCAACTGTTGCGGCAGATCGCGCGGGACACGCGAGACGATGGATCCTGAGCAGGCGTTCACCGAAACCGCGTTGCGCCGCATCACGCGCATCATGGCCGCGGTGGCCGCTGCGGGATGCCTGGCCTGCCTGATTCTGCGCGGCTGGAAATGGGGGCTGGGCTACCTCATGGGGGCCGCGGCATCGTGCATGAACTTTCGCTGGCTCAAAAGAGTTGTGAACTCACTCGGCGGAGTTCCGGACCGGCGCCTCAGCCCGAAATTCGCCATTCTCATGGGCCTGCGCTATCTGCTGCTGGCGGCGGGCGCCTATGTTATAGTGAATTTTACTTCCTTAAGCCTGCCGGCCGCCATCGCCGGATTGTTCGTTCCGGTGGCAGCCGTCATTCTGGAAATTGTCTTTGAATTGATCTATGCACGATCACTTTGAAATCTGGCTTGCCAGGGTGTTCAACGATCGCTTGCCCGGCTTGGGCAACTTCATCTTGAACCTGCTGGGGTTGCCCGCCGAACCTCGTCCGTGGGCCAACTTCATGGTCATGGAGATTCTGGTGGCACTCGTCCTGATTCTGCTGTTTGCCTTCCTGCGCCCACGGCTCTCGATGGACCGGCCCGGAAAGATGCAGCAGGTTTTCGAGATCATCCATGATTTTATCAGCGGCGAGGCCAAGGACTCAGTGGGCCACGGCAGCGCCGAATACGTACCGTTTTTCGGCACGCTTTTCGTGTTCATTTTGTGCTCGAACCTGATCGGCATCATACCGGGCCTCGAATCGCCTACCATGGCCCCACCGGTAACGGCGGGATGCGCCATCGCCGTATTCTGCTACTACAACATCGTAGGCGTCCAAGCGCAAGGCATCGCCAAGTACCTGAGGCACTTCGCCGGTCCCATGTGGCTCCTCGCGCCGCTGATATTGCCGATCGAATTGATCAGCCATATGGCCCGCCCGTTGTCGCTGAGCGTCCGTCTTTATGCCAATATGTATGCGGGCGAGCAAGTGACTCTGGTCTTTATCACTCTCACCTATTTTGCGGTGCCGGCGCTTTTCATGGGCCTCCACGTTTTCGTTTCATTGTTGCAAGCTTACATCTTCGTGCTGCTCACCATGATGTACGTGTCCGGAGCAGTGGCGCACGAAGAGCACTAATTAACCGGCTTTATGCCGCCCTTCCAGTGTGAGACCGGCTGCACGAGGATGACGGGAACCACCCCCTGGGGGCGATCTTAATCGAAGGAGCAGTACAGATGAAGACAAAATTGTTATTACTGGCGGTGACGTTCTTGGCGCTCGCCAGCCCGATATTGGCCCAGACGCCCGCCGGCGCACCCACAGGCGGAAACATAAACTGGGTCGCGATTGCCGCCTTCGCCATGGCCATCGCATCCGGACTCTGCGGTTTGGCGCAGTCCAAAGCCGCGGCTGCCGCCTGCGAAGGCATGGGACGGAATCCAGGCGCGGCGGCATCGATCCGGTTCGCCTTGATACTTAGCCTGGTGCTGATCGAATCGCTGGCTCTCTATACGCTGATTATTGTTTTCAGGGTCTCGTAAACCGCTTACTCAGATGCGCGGCTCGGTAGATTTGTTACTGAGCCGCGACCGTCAGGCGTGGTCAGCCGCGAACGCTGGCGGCTGGAATCTTCCGGGTCAAATCCAACATCTCGTCGCGGCTCTCCGCGCCGATCGTGAAGCAATCCACACAGTCGAGCGAGAGGGCAAATTGCAGGCTCTCATCGGCCTTGGTGCGAAGCGCGCCGGCTCCCAGGATCTTCATCCCGATTACGCCCTTGCCGGCCGCCTTCATCTGACGCAGCACGCCTATCACGGTTTGCGGTTCGGCATCCATGGCCACTTGGGCGGGATTGATGCGCGCCAGGTCCACTTGCACCCAGGGATTCGCGGCGGCCGCCTTCAGCGCTTCCAGCGTATGGCAGGAAGTGCCGTGGGTGCGCACGATGCCTTTTTCGCGCGCTTCGGAGATCACCGCCATGGCGCCCTTCTTGCGCTCCGGCCAGTCGCCATCCATCATGCAATGCAGCAGCAGAATATCGATGTAATCCGTGCCCAGTTCGCGGCGGAAGCGGTCCAGGTCGGCGCGCATTTCGGCTTCGGTAGAGGCATGCGTCTTGCTGAGGATCGCGACCTTTTCGCGCGGCACCCGCTTGAGCGCTTCCTTTACGTGCGGATGCGTGCCGTACTGATCGGCCGAATCCCACAGGGTGACGCCGTTGTCGTAGCCGGCATCGAACAGATCGGCGAGACCGCGCAAGCCCAGTTTGCGGGTCTGGTTGGAACTGCCGCCCGAGCCATCGGTGCCGCTGCCTTGGGCCAAGCGGCTGACTTCTACCTGCATGGGACCCAGCTTGACCCGGTCGGACGCAAATTTCTGCGTGGTGCCGGCCAACAAATGATACGGAAATTTGGCGAACGCAGCCGCGCCGGCGGCGGCCGCGGTGCGCAGGAAGAATTCCCGGCGATTGATCATGGTGTGCTCCTCTGCTTTATTCAGAAATAGCATATTGTGGGGCTAGACTCCAGCCCTGCGTTCTTCGTCTCCAAAGAGCCGCCCCGGTCACACTCTTCCCGGAGGATTTTGCGCGCTCCGTATATTCTAACGCCTCTATTACCTTGCCGCCGAGCCGCCACCCGTGTGCCAACAATGTGACATTCATCCCGAACGAGCCTCCGTGCTATCGTGAAATCGGAAAACGGAAATCGTCCACTGAGAGGTGCCGGGCCGGCTCATCGCGTCGCGCCGTTTTCAACCGGTACTCGAGAGACCCGCTCCCCAGCGCCGTACACCGCCGTCGTCGACTTCGGCCGCCACTGGTTTAGTCCATTTGTGCAACTGTAATTAAATGGGCGATCTATTGGCTTAGTTCGTCCAAAAAAGACACATATGGCCACCAAGAACTAGATCGGACCCTCCATCGCCGCAATGCCCTTTGCCGCCGCTCGCGTCCAGGCCGGCGGGACTGCGCCTGCACCCGCTTTCTGTGTTGAAAACCCCGCCCGATCCCCTGCGCAGCGCCCGGTGCGTCCGCCAACGGATCGCGCCGAATCGACAAAAATCGCAAGCGTCCGGCGAATGACAACTGACTGGGCTGCGCGAGTCAAGCAAGAGTTAGCCGGAAATATTCTGCCGTTTTGGATGCAATACCGTGGATCGCGAGAATTTCGGCTTCCATGGCGCGATCGATTGCGACCTGCGGTTGGACACACAGGCGCCGCGCGCTTCCGTCATCAACCCCCGCATCCTGTGGACATTCTCGGCGGCGGCGCGGGTTCTGGGCGATCCGGCATACTGCGAGACCGTGGATTGGGATACCGTTACGTCGTCGAGAAGTTCTGGGATAAACTCGATTACCAGGGAAATCCGATCTCCGAACGCAAGCAGATCTAGGCACAGGCTTTGCGGCGTACGGCATGGCCGGATACTTCCGAGCGACGGGAAACGCGGAAAGCCTGGAATGCGCCAGGCGGCTTTACCGTCTCATCGAAGATAAGAGCGGCGAGCTCGAGGTAGGCGCTAAAGTCGCCGGCCTCAACTCCCGATAGGCGACCAGGGACCTGCGCGAGTGAAGCAAACGACGCTATGGGAAGATGAAGAAGATGAACAGGTTGAATCATCGGGTGTGCTAGACTCGGTAGTCTCCCCCGACCCAACTGCGATGAAGCCTGCATTCAGTACCGAACGAGGCGCCGTGTACAAGGGCGACTGCATGGCCTTGTTTGCGTCGATCCGGGACGGGTGCGTAGATACGGTTTTTGCCGATCCCCCATTCAACCTTGGAAAGGACTACGGCAACGGGGCGCACCAGGACGAACTGGACACTGCCGACTACCTCGACTGGTGCTTCGGATGGATGGACGAGGCGGTTCGCGTGCTCAAGCCCGGCGGCGCGATGTTCATCTACAATTTGCCGCACTGGGCGTATCACCTTGCGGTACATCTTGAGGCCGAGAGGATGACCTTCAGGCACTGGATTGCGGTTTCAATGAAGGGAACGTTTCCGCGCGGTAAGAAGCTTTATCCCGCGCACTATGCGCTTCTATACTTCACCAAGGGCAGCCCAAAGACGTTTAACCGTGACGACGTTCGCATGCCCGTCCCGGTCTGCCGCCACTGCAAGAAAGACGTCAAGGATTACGGCGGACACCGGAAATACCTGAACCCACTCGGGTTAAACCTCACTGACTTCTGGGACGACACGGCCCCTGCGCGCCACACGAAATTCAAGGCGCGGTGGGGCATCAATGAATTGAAGCCGCTCATCCCGCGGCGATGCATCGAATTGACGACCAACGAAGGCGAAATCGTGCTCGATCCTTTCGCCGGGGGCGGCTCTACATTTGAGTCGGCCGAGAAGCTGAGACGCCTCTGGATTGGCGCCGAGATCGTCGATTGCAACTTAATCCGCGAACGGTTCGAACGCAACGTCCCTGAAGCTCGCGAAGCCATCCCCCACGCGCTTTCCAAACTACTGAAGGCGCCAAATTCCGAACTCAGGATTGATCTTACACCATGCCGCAAATCGTCGAGGAAGTCCATTATAACGGAGCCAAAGAACGGATTGCACGGCTCGGTCTCGCTCCACTCGTTGATGAAGTCAAGGCCGCTTTGACAGGTTTTCAACTGTTGGTCAAGGAGCAGGTTGACGCCAACGGTGGCGCTGCCGTGCGAAAGCTGATTGACCTACAGTTCGACGGCCTCGGGGGATGGACGAAGAAAACCGCGGGTGATATCGACTGGACCAAGTGCAAGATTGTAAACGGCACCCGAGTCTGCATCGGGGTTGAAGTTCAGGTTTCCGCAAGGAGCGATCTCCTCGTGATTGATATGATCCATCTGCATGCGGCGTTCCGCGATGGTCGCATTGATGTTGGGATCGTGATTGTTCCGAGCGACAAGCTAAGCCGGTTCCTAACCGACCGTGGGCCGTGCATGTCGGACGCCAAGAAGCATGCCCATGCCGCGCGCTTGGAAGACTCGTCGCTGGTGTTGTTCGGCATTGAGCATGACGGGGCAGGGCCGCCACTTGCCAAGCAAGCGAAAAAAACGCCAGGGACGTAGCACGCCACCCGAGTCGAGTCGCAAGGCCAGGACACCTTTTCCGCATACCGAATTCGGCTCCATATCAAAGCACTACTGATGGATTTAGAGGCAACTCGCTCAACTCCCACATCCGTCCTCCTAGCTTGCTGTCTTCCGATTCCTGATCCTCTGTCTGCCCGCCGCCAAAACCGGACCAAACCATGCGATGATAAGAACTAGCGGAGGGTCTTTGCGGCGCGTTTTATTACTGATAACAATCCTGACTTTGGCATCCCTGGCGGGCACCCAAACTGCCTTCATCATCCTGAATCCGGTCAATTGGCAACCAGGCCATCTGCCCGATGGCTGGCAGGTGAAAATCAATTACGGCCTGCCCAAGATCGCCACCGTTCGGGAAGGCAACAGCAATTATCTCGATCTGAAGAGCCGCGATTCCTCATATGGCCTGGAGCGCGAGGTGGATGTCGATCCGAACCAGGCGCCTTACCTCACCTGGAAGTGGAACGTCAAGGAACTACCCGCGGGCGGCGACTTCCGGCGCAGCAAGACCGACGACCAAGCCGCCCAGGTGCTGGTGGCCTTCGCCGATAAACGCGTTCTAACCTACATTTGGGACACCACCGCCCCCGCGGGAACCATGGAAAGCGCCAGCTCGATTCCCCTGGTGCATATCTTCGCCGTGGTCTGCCGTTCCGGCGCAGCCGACCTGAACCGTTGGCTCATCGAAAGCCGCAACCTGGCCGGCGACTACACCAAGGCCTACGGACGTCCCGCGCCCCGCGTGAAGGGCATCCGGCTGCAAATCAACACGCAACACACCGGCACCTCGGCCGAAAGTTGCTTTTCCGAAGTGGCCTTCCGTAGCGCTCCGCAGTCATGATCCTGGTGACCGGCGCCACCGGTTTCATCGGTAGCCATCTGGTCGAGCGTCTGGTAGCCGAGGACCGCCCGGTGCGGTGCTTGGTACGGCGCGCCAGCACGGCCGGCAGCCTGCCGCGTGACGCCGAACTGGCGCTCGGCGACCTCGAAACCGGCGCCGGACTCACGGAAGCGCTACGCGGCGTGGACAGCGTCATCCACCTGGCCGGCATCACCAAGGCCCGTACCGCCGCGGACTATGATCGCGGCAATGCCATCGCCACAGCCAACCTGCTGCGCGCCGCCGGCCATCTTGATAATGTCGACCGCATCGTGCACGTCAGCAGCTTGGCGGCTGCCGGTCCCAGTCCCGCCGACCGGCCGCTCACCGAGACGGACGAAGCGCGCCCCGTCTCGCATTACGGCCGCTCGAAACTGGCCGGCGAGCAAGCTGTCCGCCAATCGCCGCTCGCCGAAAGAACTGTCATCGTCCGGCCGCCGGTAGTTTACGGGCCGCGCGATCGGGACGTCCTGCAGATGCTCCGCACCGTCGCCCGCGGCTGGATGGCGCAGATCGGCGTTGCGCCGCGCCGCTTCAGCCATATTTATGTGGGAGACTTGGTGGATGGCCTTATCGCCGCTACCGATAGCGCCAGCGTCGGCGCGGGCGGCCAGGTTTTCTATCTGGCGAACGCGGCACCGGTCTCCTGGGACGAATTCGGGAATCTGGCGGCGCGCCTGATGGGCCGCAAAGTGCGCACTGTGGCGATACCGGAGAAGGCCGCCTACGTCCTAGGCATGTGCGCGGAGTGGTGGACGCGCCTCAGCGGAACGCCGGGCATCCTGTCGCGCGACAAAGTGCGGGAAGCCTGCTGCGCGGGTTGGGTGTGCGACCCGGGCCGCGCCCGCCGCGAGTTGGGATTCGCCGCATCCACGAGCCTGGAAGATGGACTCCGGCGCACGCTCGGCTGGTATAAGGAGGCGGGTTGGCTGCAGTTCTGAATCTGCCGGCCACGCGCGGTTTCTGGCCGGTGGATAAGGTGGTGCTCCCTTATTACGCGGCTGCCACCGCCGCCGTCATCCTATTCCGGAACCGCCTCCCGAACCCCGCATGGCTGCTCGCATGGCACGTGGCCGCGATTGCCCTGGCCCTGGTGGCCATCCGCGGCGCGGGGCGCGCCAGTTGGATTTTCCGGCACTGGTATCCCCTGCCTTACGTGGCGTGGTGCTACAGGGAGATGGCCGTACTCATGCCGTCTCTGCGCCGGTGGCAGGCGGATGCCGCACTGGCACATCTGGATTACCGCGTCTGGGGCGCGAATCCGACCGTTTGGCTGGAACGCATTAACACGCCTATCCTCACGGAATACTTGCAAATCGTCTATACGCTGTTCGTGCCGGCCGTCCTGCTGATCGCTTTCCTGCTCTGGCGGCAGGCCCGTTACGCCGAGTTTCGCTACTACGCATTTCTGATCGCGCTGGGCTTCCTGGTGTCTTACGTGGGCTATGTGCTGGCGCCCGCCCGCGGTCCCCGCTTCTTCTTGGGGAACCTGCAAACCGTCGACCTGCGGGGCCTGTGGGTCGCGCGTGCGCTACAATGGAGCCTGGACCGCCTGGAGTCCAAAGCTTGGGACTGTTTTCCCAGCGGCCACACTGAACTGACCATCCTGGCGTGGTGGGGTAGCCGACTTATATCCGGCCGCTTATTCTGGTTGTATTTTGCCTATACCTTGTCGATCATTTTTGCTACAGTTTATCTTCGATACCATTACACCATCGACCTGCTGGCCGGGGCAGCCGTGGCCGGCTTTCTGGTGCTGACGGCACCGTCGTTTTACCGAATCTTGGGAAAAGGGGCCGCCTAGTTGGGAGACGTAGAAATCGTCGCGGTTCAGGATAAACAATCGTTGGAACAGTTTGTGGACCTTCCGTACCGGTTGTACCGCCACCACCCTTATTGGGTGCCTCCGTTACGCATGGCCCAAAAGGAGTTGCTGAACACCGAAAAGCATCCGTTCTACGCGCATGCCGAAATGCAGTGCTTTCTGGCGCGACGGGATGGAGAGGTTTGCGGGCGGGTGGCCGCCATCGTGGACCGGAACTACAACGAGTTTCAAAAGGAAGATGCCGGGTTCTTCGGGTTCTTCGAATCTGCGGACGATGTGGAAGTGGCCCGCGCGGTGATGCAATCCGCGCGCAAATGGCTGCTGGAGCGCGGCGCCAAGGTGATTCGCGGCCCTATGAGTCCGTCTACGAATTATGAGTGCGGCCTCCTGGTGGAGGGCTTCGACTCCGCGCCCAACGTGATGATGCCCTACAATTCACCCAGCTATCCGCGCATGCTGGAAGCCGTGGGACTGCGTAAGGCGATGGACTTGCTGGCGTATTGGTCCACCCCCACTGAGGTGAATGGCGCTAAGGTGGAACGCGTGGCGCGGCGGGCGGCCGGCAGTCAGGGGGTGGTCATCCGCACTATACGCATGTCGAAATTCGCCGAAGAAGTGCAGATGCTCTGGAAACTCTACAACGCGACGTGGGCCCAGAATTGGGGCTTCGTCCCCATGACGCGCGAGGAGTTTCTGCATGAAGCCGCCGAGATGAAGCAGATTCTGAAGCCGGACCTGGTGCTGATCGGCGAGGTCCAGGGGCGCGCGGTGGGTTTTGCGCTGGCGCTGCCCAACATCAATCTGGCGCTAAAACACGCCGGCGGCAAATTGTTCCCCCTCGGACTCTTCAAAATCCTGTATCATCAACGATTGATCAAAGAATTGCGGGTGGTCGCCCTGGGGGTGGTGGAGGAGTACCGCACCCTGGGCGTGGCGGCCGGATTTTACGCCGCGTTGATCCGCAACGCCCGGCGGCTGGGCTTTGGGCATAGCGAAATGTCTTGGATATTGGAAGATAATGTTCTAATGAACCGCTCCTTGAAGACCATGGGCGCCAAGAAGTACAAGACGTACCGAATCTACGAATGGGATTGAGAACGATGCGCAGCTCTTCGACTACCGTCATACAGAGCCGAAAGGCCGGGGGAAGCCATACCCGATCCACCGACCTCTTCGACAAGTGCCGGAATTTCACGCGTCCGGGCGACCTGCAGGCAGCCGGATTGTACATGTATTTCGAAGTCTTCACCGAGCGCGAAGGCTGCGGACCGGGCGAGGTTCGCATGGGCGACCGCAAGGTGCTGATGTTCGGCTGCAACGATTATCTGGACCTGATCACGCATCCCAAGGTGAAAGAAGCCGCCATCGGGGCGGTCCGGAAATATGGCAGCGGATGCAGCGGCTCGCGGCTGCTCAACGGCACTCTGGATCTGCACGTGAAGCTGGAGGCGGAGTTGGCGGCTTTCGTGCACAAAGAAGCCGCCGTCATCTTCGGCACTGGCTTCCAGGCCAATTACGCGTCGCTGGCAGCCCTGGCCGAAAAAGGCGACGCGCTGCTGTGCGACCACAATCTGCACGCCAGCCTGGTGGAGGGCGCGCTGCGCTCCACGGCGCGCACCGTGCGATTCCGCCACAACGATCTTGAGCACCTGGAACGCTGTCTGGAGAACTGCCCGCCGGAAGAACGCATCCTGATCGTTTCCGAGGGGGTGTTCAGCATGGAGGGCGATATTGCGGATCTGCGCGGTATCGTGGATCTGGCCAAGCCATACGGCGCGCGCGTCTACGTGGATGAAGCCCACGGCATCGGGGTGTTGGGGCCCACCGGCGCCGGCGCCGCCGAGCATCTGGGCGTGCTGGACGATATCGACATTATCATGGGCACGTTCAGCAAGTCGCTGGCCTCGGTAGGCGGCTTCGTGGCGTCCACCAAAGAGGTCGTGGATTACCTGAAGCACACCGCGCGGCCCTTCGTATTCTCGGCCAGTCTGCCGCCCGCTTCGGTGGCCGCGGTCGCTGCCGCCCTGGATGTGATGCGCAGGGAACCCGAGCGTCAGCAGAAGCTGCTGCACATTGCCGGGCGGCTGCGCAACGAGTTGCGCCTGTGCGGCTTCCCGGTGCTGGATGGCGAGACGGCTATTGTGCCGGTGGTGGTGCAGAACGAAGTCGATCTTTGTCATCTGTGCAAGGCGCTGCTGGAGGAAGGTATCTACATCAATCCTGTGCTCCGTCCCGCCGCCGCGCAAAACCTGCTGCGGATCTCCTGCACGGCTGCCCACACCGAGCGCCAGGTCGAGCGCCTGGTGGATACGCTCGACCGCGTGGCGAAGCGGCTAGAGATCGAGTTCTAAGGGCGTATGAGCAGGTTCGGTTCGACGACCGAAGGCCGTGCTTTGGCTTGGGGTGGATGAGAGACTAAACCTTTACCAGTTTTTGCCGATTCATGCCACAGCAAGCACCAGCACGGAGATCAAAAATGAGACGGCGACTGTCCCCAATCTTCACGACGCAAGAGCGACCCCTGTTCGACGATGCGCCGTCGAGAAAGACTGGACGGAAGGTAATCGCCTTCGGATGGTACGGTGGGAAGTTCAGCCATCTCGATTGGCTCCTCCCCCTTTTGCCCGACTGCCACCACTACTGTGAGCCGTTCGCCGGATCAGGCGCCGTGTTATTGAACCGGCAGCCCTCGCCGGTCGAGACATACAACGACGCCGATGGGGAAGTAGTGAATTTTTTCCGGGTTCTTCGGGACAAACCACAGCAACTCACAAAGGCAATCGGACTGACGCCGTTCTCCCGTGAAGAACTAGCGGTGGCCGTGTCAACAAATGGTGAACGCATCCCGGATGTGGAGCGAGCAAGGCGGTTCTATGTTAAAGCGAGGCAGGCTCGGACGGGACTCGCACAGACGGCTTCACTGGGACGGTGGGCCAATTGCAGAAATACCAGCCGCGCTGGTATGTCCGGAGCGGTGTCCCGCTGGTTAGGCGCTGTAGATCAGCTCCCCGAAATTGCACTTCGGCTGCTCCGTGTTCAGTTCGAGAACCGTCCGGCTGAGGAGATCATCGCTCTTTACGATGGACCCAAGACCCTATTCTATTGCGATCCACCTTATGTGCATTCCACCCGTGGTGATAGCAAAGCTTATGGGTTCGAGATGACGGATCCGCAGCATCAGAGCTTGGCAAAGGCGCTCTCACGTTGCAAGGGCATGGTCGCCGTTTCCGGCTACCGGTGCGACCTGATGGACACGCTTTACAAGGAGTGGAAGAGATTTGACGCCCCCGCGAAACACTGCCATTCAATCAAGAAGATGCGCCAGGAAGCTCTTTGGATGAACTACCGAACCATACCGGGTGCAATGGGATCGGTTTTTTGACTACACTGGACCTTTGGAAAAACAGAATAAAGCGAAAAAGGCGAGGGAGGAAGCCTTCGCCGCCAAGTGCAAGGTCACGCTTGACCAATATTGGGCGGAAGTTCGAGCCGGAGCCGACGGCATCGGTTCCGGTGACTACCTGGCCGATTCACGCCTGATAGAAGCGATACGGGACTCTTTGGCTGACTCCACCGACAAGACGTACCACTACGTCCTTATCACACAACTGGTCTGCAAGGTCACGAACCGGAAGCTGAATGCCCGCTGTTTACAGAAGGGCGCCGATGTAGAAGGATCGTTCGATCCCCGGAGCGTCTGCAAGAAAACCACCGTGCCGTTCGACAGGACACAGCTTGACCGAGCGTTGGGGGGTGCGCCCGATCCCTACGTAAATAACCCAATCCGGGTTCCGCTTCTGACGAGGGCCGATCGGGCAAGCAAAAGCGATCCGGGGATGTGGGACAAGTTGTGTGACGTGGTGGACGCCGTTGAATCGAACGACGAAGAGTTTGCCAAGGATGCGTTCAGGCAGGTGCTGCTCGAAATCTACCGGAAGCTTGGGAGTACCGAGATTAAGTACGATGTCCCGCTTCGTGCGAGCCTAGCGCAGGTCGTCGGGATCATGGAGCAGTTCAGCCTGGAAAAGTCCGGGGGAGACAGACCGCTGGCGCTCACGGCGGCTCTGTTTCAGATGATCGGAATGCATTTCAAGCTGTTTGACCCGCAGTTGAAACGGGGCAAGATCACGGCTACCGATAAGGCGTTAGGGCAAGTGGCAGATATCGAATGCTCGAATAGTGAGGGAAAAATCGTTATCGCCATCGAGGTAAAGGACAGAACCGTCACCGTTTCCGACCTGGAAGAGAAGCTGCGAACTAGTCGTGAGCAAGGCATCAGGGAGGTGTTCTTCGTATCGGGCAGAGGGCCGCGGGAAGCCGAAGGCGTTCCAGAGCGGGCTGCTAAAGAGTTCGCTTCTGGGCAAAACCTCTACGTATTCACCTTGATGGAACTTGCCAGATCAATCCTCGCGTTGGCCGGGGAAGAAGCACGCCGGGATTTCTTGATCTACGTGGGCGAACAGCTTGATGCCCACTCGGACACGAAGCATCGATTGGCATGGCGGAAGGCCTTACAGGAAATGGCCTGAGAGTGCGTCGGACGCTCTTGCCCTATACCGTATGGGCCGGAATGCGCCCGGCCCACGGCGATCTCGACCGATACAAACCCAGATCAGCACGTTGCGCGAGCATCTGGATCCTTGGCCGGCGCGACCGGCAGCCCAGGCGTTCGCTTGTCCAAGCCGGAGCCGCCTCCAAGTGGGACTGATCTGCGTGGAGCCGCTAGGACCCTCCGAACCACAGCGTGAATCAGTCTGCCCGCCCGAAGCGCTATGATTAACTTGCTAAGCATGGCGGCTAAGAAACAACCCCCTCGAAAGAAAATCTCGGTGGTAACCGAAACAGCGGTGCTAATCAAGAGTGCCCGACGATGCACACTCTGTTATCACTTGGCAGGCGACCTCGAAGAGAAGCCAGGCCAAATCGCTCACGTCAATGGTGATCGAACCAACGTGGCGGAGGACAACCTAGCCTGGATGTGACTGCCTCATCACAGTTTTGTCGACTCGACGACCCGCCAACACAAGAACTACACCCTCAGCGAGCTTAAGACAGCAAGGCGCATCCTCTATGCCGCAGTCCAGAGGAGATTGCACCAAAAACAGACTGCCAAACCCGCACCCAAGCGGGCCGTGGCCGGGGCAGCAGCGAGGCTGCCGCAGGATCTCCGCCGACGAATAGGGGCGCTGGCGCTCCGACCAGCAGTCAGGCGGTCCTTGGAAGGCGTCTTTTGCACAGAAGCGTACCCAACAGTGATGGCGTTGTCGACCGAGCAAGTGATTAATCCAATATGGCAGCAGCTTCCAAAGCCCGAGCGAGTTCGCCTAAGCCGCTCATTCTCCCCGTTCGGCAACTTGCCACCACGCATCATGTACCTAGACATTTTCCTTGTTCGGGCCGATGACGCCCAAGGACGTCCTCGGTTGTTCAACTATTTTAGCGGCAAGCCCCGCAGTGGCTGGCAGGCTTTCCTGCTTCCTTTTCGACACCGGGGGACCGGAGAGCGCGAAGCTGAACGTCATTCTGCCAGTGAGATCGATATCGCAGCGTTTCTCGGGATCGACAGGCGCGGTGTGCATGTCGCGGCCCTTGGAGACCAGTTTGTCGTCAGCGTGAAGCCCGACCCTGGATACTCTGAACTAGTGGCATATATTTTCGAGTTCTGTACCGTGCGACTGGATGATCCGCCTACCTGGATGTCTACAGTCGAGTGCGGGATGCAACTGGACCAATCCGTAAGGCGCTTCCGCTGGATCCATCCCGAAGAGATGGAGCGAGATCAACGCTCCGCGCTTGTCGATGGAGACGTCATTCGCGGCGTACACTATTTCTTTTCCACCACGCTCCCCACAGTGCCTGCATCCGTCCCAACTGGATTCTTGCGCCCGGAACCATAAGCAGCGCCCATGAAGGTTAGCGACAGCCCGAAAAGGGCGATGCGTTGCTGTGCGACCACAATCTGCACGCCAGCCTAGTGGAGGGCGCGTTGCGCTCCACTGCGCGCACCGTGCGTTTCCGGCATAACGATCTCGAGCACCTGGAACGCTGCATCGAGAACTGCCCGCCGGAAGAACGCATCCTGATCGTTTCCGAAGGCGTGTTCAGCATGGAGGGCGATATTGCGGACCTGCGCGGTATCGTGGATCTGGCCAAGCCATACGGCGCGCGCGTCTACGTGGATGAAGCCCACGGCATCGGGGTGTTGGGGCCCACCGGCGCCGGCGCCGCCGAGCATCTGGGCGTGCTGGACGATATCGACATTATCATGGGCACGTTCAGCAAGTCGCTGGCCTCGGTAGGCGGCTTCGTGGCGTCCACCAAAGAGGTCGTGGATTACCTGAAGCACACCGCGCGGCCCTTCGTATTCTCGGCCAGTCTGCCGCCCGCTTCGGTGGCCGCGGTCGCTGCCGCCCTGGATGTGATGCGCAGGGAACCCGAGCGTCAGCAGAGGCTGCTGCACATTGCCGGGCGGCTGCGCAACGAGTTGCGCCTGTGCGGCTTCCCGGTGCTGGATGGCGAGACGGCTATTGTGCCGGTGGTGGTGCAGAACGAAGTCGACCTCTGCCACCTGTGCAAGGCGCTACTGGAGGAAGGTATCTACATCAACCCGGTCCTGCGCCCCGCGGCGGCGCAAAACCTGCTGCGGATCTCCTGCACGGCTGCCCACACCGAGCGCCAGGTGGAGCGCTTGGTGGATACTCTCGACCGCGTGGCAAAACGGTTGGAAATCGAGTTCTAAACAGTCTCCGTTTCGCCAGAAATGTTGGTGCAGGATGCCCTTACCGCGCTACGTTTGACATCGATCGGCCAACCGCGTATCATAACCCCAATGAAGGAAGTATGACCGTCCACCGGCACGCACCCACAATTGGCGTTGAGCTCGTGACGGCGCTCCTGATTTTCACGACCTATAGCGGGGCTCAGAATTTGTCCCCGGTTCTGACCACTATTTACGGCTTCACCGGCACCCCTGACGGGGAGATCCCCGAGGGATGTCTGGCTATCGGTAGCAGCGGAGTGCTTTACGGGACCACCTTTTATGGCGGGACGTACGGTTTCGGCGCTGTGTTCTCATTGACGCCGCCCGCATCGCAGGGGGGCAGTTGGGACGAGACCGTACTCTACAGCTTCCAAGGTGCCGGCGACGGAGGCTACCCCTCTGCGACTTTGGCGATCGGAAGGGACGGGACGCTTTATGGCACGACGGGCGGCGACGAGCCATCGAACGCCGGTACGGTGTTCTCCCTTACCCCGCCTTCCTCTGTTGGGGGCGCGTGGACCGAGAATGTGCTCTACGCCTTTGCGGGGGCCTACTTAGTCGGGCCGGCAGGCGTCGCGATCAGGCGCAATGGAGCGTTGTATGGCACGACGGCTGGTGGTGGCGGCGGCGTTTGTTCGCAGGGATGCGGCACGGTGTTCTCGCTGACCCCATCGGGATCGCCGGGCGGTACGTGGCGTGAGACCGTGCTCTATGCCTTCACTGGCGGCGCCGATGGATCGCTCCCGGCGGGCATAGTGATCGGCGACGGCGACATACTCTTCGGTACCACCGCTGACGGTGGAACGTACGCCCTAGGCACGGTGTTCTCGTTGACTCCGCCGGCGTCTCCGGGTACCGCATGGACTGAGACCGTACTCCACAGCTTCTACGGACTCGACGGCAATGGTCCCGAAAGGCCCGTGGTCATCGGCGCAGGTGGCGTGTTATACAGCAGCACCAACGGCGGCGGAGCCTTCGCAGGTGGCACGGTGTTCTCCTTGGCGCCACCGGCGTTCCCAGGTGGCGCTTGGACCGCGTCTGTGTTACACAATTTTCAGCAGGGTGACAACTACCCCGTGCCTGGACCGGTGACATTTGGCCGAGACGGGGTTCTCTACGGAATGACCCAGTCTGGCGGTGAGGCTCGACACGGTACAATTTTCGCTCTAAGGCCCCCGACATCTCCAGGCGGCCCCTGGACCTACGTGCCCCTTTACGTATTCGGGCAGTCTGGCGGAGCTCTACCCATGGGTGGCTTGGTCGCCGGCAGCGGCGGGGTACTCTACGGCACGACGTCTCTGTATTACGGGACATCATCATACACCGGCACAGTGTTTACTTTAACGCCATAGCGCTCTCGCCGCCTCCGCGAAGGAGTGCGCGTGGGATCGGAGTCGGGATCCCCCGAGGTTTTGTCGAGCCCTTCCATTCTCGTCCGTTACCCTGACGAACAGGGTCTTCGATATAATAATCGCAAAGACGAGACCGGCGGCCCGTCATGCAAACTTTCGATTCCAGCGCAAGGCTGGTATGGAACTATCCCCAGCGCCCTCACGCGACTGTTACGTTCGGTGTAGATGGCATCAAGGTAATCGTGTCCTTTGAACAGCGGGATGCAACTGGTCCTTGGCATGTAATATTCGAAGTCGATCAGAGCGATAGCACGGCGGCGTTTTCAACGGCGTGTTTCAGGCCGTTGGAGAGTTCATCGAAGTGCGAGAGCCTGAAAAGCATGGTATTCGCCACGAATCAATTCCTTGATCGTCGTGGTGAGCCGACGAGGGCGTCGGCCGCGGTCCAGGGGGACCGCCCCACAATTTTGGCAGAACCCCGATTTGCGAAAACTAAGTGGCATTGGGATTGGCAGCCCGCAACATCACGCTAGCCCACCATGCCGTTGCCAGAACACAATAGAGTTGGCCGTCAAGGTCGCGGGACGTAAAAGAAATAGGCAGCCTGATACTCGGCGGACGCTCCTTCGCCCGCATGGGATTTGTCGCAGCCTGCCGCCGGAGCCTGACCTCCCTCAGTGTCTACGCGCTGAATGTATGTGACGTGCGCGAAGGTGCCGCTCCCCTGATTGGAGGTGGCCTTCAGCAACAGCCAAGGCACTGCATTCGCGTTGGGCGCGCTCGCGCGCTGCTGGACCTGCCCGGCGACCTTGCTGCCGTCCGCCGCTTCCCAAACGGGGCCCTTGTAATGCTTCCCGATCACTTCGCCTTTTTCGTCCAACAGGTCTGCCTGCGGTCTGTCGAGCGTCCACGCGAACTGGCTGTCGTCCCCTGGCTTCGCGCTGCAAACGTATATCTGCTTTCCTTTGCCCAAGGCCTTCAGCAGAACTACCTCCGTGCCGGGAACCTTCAAGGTTTCGGGAACCTGCGGCGGCGCGATCTGGGCGGCGGCAGTCGCGCAAGCCATCCCCGCCAGAGAAATTCCGCAAACAGAGTTTACTATATGGCGTGTCATCCCTCCAGTTTATCGCGCCCGCACCGCCCGCACCGGCGATCCGGCACATCCCACGTATACTTAAGGTGTTCATGGACTCATCGGAACCGCTCCTTTTCCGCGTCGCGCGATGGCTCACGTTCGGCTCGGCGGTAGCCATTCTCTTTTCCATCGCCGCGTCGCAAACCCTGCTGGCGCTGGCGCTGGCGGCTCTGCTGCTTTCGGGAGGGCGTATGCGGCTGCCGCGCATTTGGCTTCCGCTTGGCCTGTTTCTGCTGGGCACCCTGATCTCGCTGGCCCTCTCGCCCGACCCCGCGGCCGGGCTGCCGCAAGTCCGCAAAATCTTCGTGTTCACCACGCTGCTGGTAGTTTTTTCCACCATGCGGGACATGATCGTCATCCGGCGGCTGTTCCTCTGCTGGGCGGGTGCCGGGACGCTTACCGCACTGCGCGGTCTGGTGCAGTTCGGCCACAAAGTGGAGGAAGCGCACGCGCAAGGCCGCAGCTTTTACGAATACTACATCGCTGAGCGCATCACCGGCTTCACCAGCCATTGGATGACCTTCGGCGGCCAGGAGATGTTCGCGCTGCTGACGACTACCGCGTTTCTCTTCTTCGCTTGCGTCGCCCGCAAGCGCGCCTGGCTGTGGCTGCTGTGCGCTTTCCTGATGGCGGTCGCGCTGCTGTTGGGCTTCACGCGCAGCATCTGGCTGGCCAGCGCCGGCGCCGGAATCTACCTGCTTTGGTTCTGGAAACGCATGTTGGCATTGGCGCTGCCTGTGGCGCTGCTGCTGATCGCATTGCTCGCTCCGGCTTCCATTCGCGAACGTTTCGCATCCATGCTGATTCCCGGCAAATTGGATTCCAACCAACACCGCATCGTCACGTGGCGCACGGGGCTCGAGATGATCCGCGCGCATCCCTGGTTCGGGCTGGGGCCCGAAGAGATCAAGCTGCAGTTCGATCGCTATGTGCCGGCCGATATCCCCCGCCCGCTGCCGGAGGGCTGGTACGGCCACTTGCACAACATCTATCTGCAATACGCGGCCGAGCGCGGCATTCCCACCATGCTGCTGATGCTGTGGATGCTGGTGCAGATCCTGTGGGACTGCTTGCGCCGCGCGTGGCGGCTTCCGCCGGTGCGCAGCGATTTGAAATTCGTGCTGCATGGCGCGGTGGCGGTGGTGATCGCCACCATGATCGCCGGTTGCTTCGAATACAACCTGGGAGATAGCGAGGTGCTCACCATGTTCCTGGTGGTGGTGGGCTGCGCATATGCGGCCATGGCTATAGAAACGGACGCTGCCGTTGCCTGACGCACTCGATATCGAAGACCCACCGGCGCTACTCGCTTATTTGCAGCGCTCAGGCCGCATCGCGCCGGGCGAGCAGCCGCGCATCGCGATTCTGCGGGGCGGCGTTTCCAATCGGACTGTATTGGTCGAGCGTGAATCGGGCGAGGCGTGGGTTCTGAAGCAGGCGCTCGCGAAGCTGCGCGTTCCAGTGGATTGGTTCAGTTCGCCGGAACGCATTCATCGGGAGGCCCTCGGCCTGCAATGGCTGGCGCGCCTGGCGCCGCCCGGCTCGACTACGCCGCTGTTATTTGAAGATCGCGAACGCGATCTGCTGGCCATGCAGGCGGTGCCGCAGCCGCATGAGAACTGGAAGACGATGCTGCTCGGAGGTAGGATCTGCCCCGATCATTTCCGGCAGTTCGCCACGCTGCTCGCGGCCATTCACCGCAATGCATACGGGCGCGCCGATCTCGCGGAGATATTCGGCGATCGCACGTTCTTCGAATCGTTGCGTCTGGAACCTTATTATGGCTTTTCCGCGCAGCAGGCTCCGGCCGCCGCCGTTTTTCTGCACGCGCTTATTCGCGAAACGCTGGCCCGCTCCATCACCCTAGTGCACGGCGATTACAGCCCCAAGAACGTACTCATTCACGAAGGCCGCCTGGTGCTGCTGGACCACGAGGTAATCCACTTCGGCGACCCGGCCTTCGATCTAGGCTTTTCGTTGACGCATTTCCTCGGCAAAGCGCACCACTTGCCGGCGCTGCGGCGGGAGTTCGCCTCCGGCGCACTGGAATATTGGCGCGTTTATTCGGAAGCGCTCGGGGCATCTGCAAGGGCGCTATGGGCGGCGGACCTGGAGTCCCGCGTGGTGCGCCACACGCTGGCCTGCCTGCTCGCGCGAACGGTGGGCCGGTCGCCGCTGGAGTATCTTGACTCTGCCGAGCGCACCCACCAGCGCGATGCGGTGCTGCGGATTATGCCCGCCGCGCCGGCCAGCGTCGCGGATCTGATTTCTGTATTCAAAGAGCTACTATGCCTATCATCGAGCGTCTAACCGCCGCCGAAATTCTTGACAGCCGGGGCCGTCCGACTGTCAGCGCAACCTGCACGCTTGCAGGCGGCACGGCGGCATCCGCCTCAGTGCCGTCGGGCGCCTCCACCGGCACGGCCGAGGCGCTGGAACTTCGCGATCGCGATCCGCAGCGCTATGGGGGCCTCGGCTGCCGCAAAGCCGTCGCATATGTCAGCGGCGAAATCCATCAAGCATTGGCTGGCCGGAGCTTCGCCGATCAAGCCGAGTTGGACCATACCTTGATCGAACTGGACGGCACGCCTAACAAATCCCGTCTCGGCGCGAACGCTATCCTGGCGGTCTCGGTCGCATTCGCGCGCGCTTGCGCGCAAGAGCGCGGCCTGCCCCTCTACCAGCATTTCGCCGGGATGTTGGGACGCGCTCCGGATACGCTGCCGCGCCTCACCATCAACCTCTTCAGCGGCGGCGTGCACGCAGGCCGGCAGGTCGCCATCCAAGACGTGCTGATCGTGCCTGCCCGCCCCACCACCATCGACGAGTCGCTGGTGATGGCTTATGACGTCTATCAGGCAGCCGCCGCCCTGGTTCTGAAACGTTATAGCATGCGGCTGCTCACCGCCGACGAGGGCGGGCTCGCGCCGCCGTGTGACAGCACCGAAGAGTTGATCGAGACCGCCGTTGTGGCCATCAAGACGGCGGGTTACCGGCCCGGCTCCGACGTTATGCTCGCCCTTGATGTGGCGGCCAGTCACTTCCATACCAACGGCCAATATCACCTGGATGGCGCCGCGCTCGATAGCCCCGGGATGATCGCGCGGCTGGTCCGCTGGGTGGAACGCTATCCCATCGTGAGTGTGGAAGACGGCCTCGCCGAAGACGACTGGGAATGGTGGCCCACGCTGCGGCTGGCGCTGCAGAAGCGCGCGCTGGTGGTGGGTGACGACCTGCTTTGCACGAATCCGCCGCGCATCCGCCGCGCCATCGAGGTGCAAGCCTGCAATACGCTGCTGCTGAAGCCCAACCAGATCGGCACGCTGACGGAGGCCGCCGAAGCTTGGCGCCTCGCCACCGCCGCCGGCTGGCAGGTGACTATCAGCGTACGCAGTGGGGAGACCGAAGACAACTGGGCAGCCGATCTCGCCGTCGGCTGGCGCGGCGATCAATTCAAGCCCGGCTCCATCACGCAATCCGAGCGCCTGGCGAAGTACAACCGTCTGCTGGCGATCGAGGCGGAGACGGGTTGGCCGGTGGTGCGTTGGCCCCTCGGTCTGCTCAACAGATAGTGTTGAGATATCATAAAACCGCGCATCAGACCCGATCCCGGCCCGGCCCCACGCCCTTAGCAGCCACCCAAGAACTATTTCACATTTGCGGCGAGATGGTGTAGTTCCATTTTTGTAGAACACGTTTCTGACGAATGGAGAGTTGGCTAAGTTCTGCTTTTGAAGGCTTTGCGCCTGTTGGGTAATAGGTGGTATCGAGTTGCCAATGAGACTTCTTCTCTTGCTGTCGCTCGTGCCGAAAGTGGTACCCGTAGTGAACAATTTACAAGTCGTTGCGAGAAATGCGGGTGTCAAATGCTGTGGACAATCTTCGTCGTTCTGGCGATCCGCTTGATTCAGGGCCGGCGCGTTGTGTGAGTGACTTCTGTCGGGCGGTTAGGGGTTGCGCTCCGGCGCAACCCACGCCAGGCCGGTTATAATCGCGTTTGGCAACCAAAACAGCCTTCCTTTTTCCCGGACAGGGTTCGCAATTCGCCGGCATGGGCAAGCGCCTGGCCGCACAGTTCGCGGTGGCGCGCAGCGTGTTCGCCGAGGCCGACGATGCACTGGGTCTCCCGCTCGCGGCGCTGTGTTTCGAGGGACCGGAAGATGCCCTCAAGCTGACGGAGAACACGCAGCCCGCGCTGCTCACGGTGTCGACGGCCGCATTTCGCGTGCTGGCCGAACACGGCTTCGCCCCGGACTATGTCGCCGGCCACAGTCTCGGAGAATACTCCGCGTTGGTGGCGGCAGGCAGCCTGCAGTTCGCGGACGCCGTGCGGCTGGTCCGCAAGCGCGGCCGATACATGCAGGAAGCAGTGCCGCCCGGCGTAGGCGCGATGGCCGCGCTGCTGCGGCTCCCCGACGGCGCGCTGAACGGCATCCTGCAACAGGCCGCACAAGGCGAAGTGGTGAGCGCGGCGAATCTGAACGCGCCGGACCAGGTGACGATCGCAGGACACGCCGGCGCGGTGAATCGCGCCATCGAACTGGCCAAGGCCGCGGGCGCGCGCCGCGCCATTCTGCTTCAGGTGAGTGCGCCGTTCCATTGCTCGCTGATGAAACCCGCCCAGGAGCGCCTGTCCGCCGATTTGAACGCCACAACTTTTTCGGATTTGAGTTGCCCGCTGGTGAACAACTGGCAGGCGCAAGAAGTACACACCGGCGCGGAGGCTCGGCAGGGTTTGTACCAGCAGGTGCCCAACCCGGTGCGCTGGGCCGAATCGATCCGGTATCTGGCGGCGCAGGGTGTGCAGCGTTTCGTGGAAGTGAACGCGGGCGGCGTGCTCACAGGACTGCTGCGCTCCATCGATCCGAGCCTGCATGGTTTCCGCTTCGGCGAACCCGCCGATTTAGAGAAACTATCGGCATAGCGCGCGCGTCTAGTGCGTTTTCGACGGTGCCCACTATGCGTTCACAACTGTTTTTTCTCGGCATACTGTTGCCGCTGGGCCTCCATGCGCAGGACAATCTGCCCATCAAGCGCGTCGTTCTATATAAGAACGGCATCGGTTACTTCGAACACCTGGGCCGCATTCGCGGTAACCAGGACGTCACAGTCTCCTTCACTTCCGGGCAACTCAACGACGTCCTGAAATCGCTCACCGTCCTGGACCTCAACGGCGGACGCATCACGGGCGTGGCATACGGATCGGCCGCGCCGGTCGAGCGGCAACTGGGAGACCTGCGCATTCCTACCGGCGATAACACCTCGCTCGCGGAATTCCTCGGCGCACTGCGGGGAGCGCGCCTGGAGGTGCGCAACGGGCCCACAGTGATTACCGGCAGGTTGCTCAGCGTCGAACGGAAAACGCGCATCTCCGGCGGAGCCACGCTGGAGATCGACTATCTCTCGCTGATTACGGACTCGGGCGACCTTCACACCACCGAGATTTCGCCGACTTTCTCGGTGCGTCTTTTGGACCGGGGTCTAACGGGCAAGGTCGAACGCTTTCTCGATCTGGTCTCTTCGGCCAGAGAAGCGGACATACGCAAGATGGTGATTTCGACGGCGGGCTTCGGCGAGCGGAGCCTATTCGTCAGCTATATTAGCGAAGCGCCCGTCTGGAAGACTACCTACCGCATTGTCCTGAACTCCAAGGCCGGCGCAAAGCCGCTGCTGCAGGGCTGGGCCATCGTGGATAACACGGTGGGGCAGGATTGGGAGAACGTGGATCTGTCGCTGGTGGCTGGCGCGCCGCAGTCGTTCATTCAGAATCTCTCGCAGCCTTATTATACGCAGCGGCCCGTGATTCCGCTGCCGGAGTCCGTGTCGACTGTGCCACAAACGTACGAGTCTACTCTGATTCCGGGCGGCGCGCGCCTGACTGGTACAGTCACCGACCCAACCGGAGCCGCGGTTGCCGGTGCAAGCGTTAAAGCTTTCGGCGCCAACTCCGCGATGGTGGGCGAAGCCAGCACCAATGCCGCGGGAACGTACGAGCTGCAGCCGCTACCGGAAGGCGCGATTCGGCTGGAGGTGGCATTGCCGGGATTCCAGACGGCGATTGTCTCTGGCATCGTGGCTTCCACCACGCAGTCTGTCTCTCAGGATGTGCGGCTGCAGGTTGGATCCGTCGCTAACTCGGTAGACGTGAGTGCTGCGCCACAGATGGCGCAAACGGCAAACTCTCTGCTGGCGAGCGCAGGCGCCAGATCGTTGGGGACTGGCGCCGCGCTGGGCGGCCGCAGGGGAGGCGTTGGCTCTGGCAGCGGCGCCGGCTTCGGACCAGGCGCTGGTGGCGGTGTTGGCGGCGGCATATATTCCGCGCGCGCCAACTTGGAAGCGGCCGCGCGCGGGCAGGAGTTGGGCGACCTCTTCGAATACAAATTGAAAGAGCCCATCAGCATCCCAAAGAACCGGTCCGCACTGGTGCCCGTGGTTCAATCCGCCATCGACGCCGAGAAGGTTTCCGTTTGGAACGAGCAGGCCGGCCTCAGGCGTCCGCAACGCGCGCTGTGGATTACGAATTCGAGCGGGCTGACGCTGGATGGCGGCAGCTTCAGCGTGCTGGAGGAAGAGACCTTCGCCGGCGAAGGCATCTTCGATCCGATCCGCCCCAACGAGAAGAGACTTGTATCGTACGCCACGGATCTGGCATTGAACGCCAGTTCCAAGCTGGGTAGCGAACAGCAGCGGGTAACGCGCGTCCGTGTGCATCGCGGCGTGATGACTCACGAAAGCGAGGTCCGGGAGAAGCAGACCTACACTTTCCGGAATGAAGATAGCTCGCCGCGCACGGTCATTGTGGAGCATCCGGTGCGTTCCGGCTACCAATTGCGAAGCACCGCGCAGCCGATCGAAACCACCGCCGCGTGGATGCGCTTTCGGCTGGAAGTAGGCGCGAAACAAACCGCTGCATTAGTGGTTGAGGAAGCCCGGCCCGTGGCTGCCAGCTATACGATTTCGAACATCGACAGCAAGCTGGTCGCCACCTTTGTGCAACAGCGGTCCATCGATAAGAGCGTGGAAGAGGCGTTGCGCAAGGTTCTGGCGCGGAAGGACGCGATCAACGGACTGGAGGAGCAGCAGCAAGCCCGCGACGCGGAAACCGGGAAAATCTACGACGATCAGCAGCGGCTGCGCGAGAACATGAAAGCGCTCAAGGGCAGTCCCGAGGAGAAGACGCTGGTACAACGCTACGTGCAGCAGCTCAACACGCAGGAAACGCGCCTTGAAACCTTGCGCCAGGAAATCGCGCAACTCGAAGCCAAGAAGGACAGCGCCCAGGCCGATCTCGACCGCACGATCGAAGAGCTGTCCTTCGATGTGAAGCTGTAGCAGGCCGCCTAACCCAATACAATAAGTCTATGCGCACTCTCATGGCATTCTCGCTGGCGGGCGTGCTGGGTTCTGCCGCGACCCTGCCCGCCCCGCGCGAGCGTTCCTTCAGCTTTGAATATGCAGTTACCGTGAAAGACGTCCCCGCGGGCGCGCACACGGTGGATATATGGCTGCCGGCGCCGCATGACGATGCCTTCCAACGCATCGCCAACCTGCGCGTCGAAACACCCTACCATTACGAGATCGCGACCGGCACGGAGGATAACCGCTTCCTGCATATCCGCGTTACCGATCCGAAAGAACCGGCCATTGCGGTGACTATGCGCTTTGACGCCGTGCGCAGGGAGCACATCCAGCCGCTGGCCGCGGCCTCTTCCGCAAACGGCGCGGACGGCGAAGCGGAGCCGCCCGGCCCGCCAGACTTGACCCGCTATCTGCTGCCCGACCGCCTGGTACCCCTCGACGACAACATCCGGCGTTGGGCGCGCGAGGTGGTGGACGCGGCCGGCGCCAAGACCGATCTGGAAATGGCGCGCGCTATCTACAATCACGTGGTGGCTACCGTCAAATACGACAAGACTGGCAAGGGATGGGGCAACGGCGACATCTATTACGCATGCGACGCGCGCCGCGGCAACTGCACCGATTTCCACGCCATCTTCATCGGTTACGCGCGCGCGGTGGGAATCCCCGCCCGTTTCGCCATCGGCTTTCCGCTACCCGCCGATCGCGGCGCGGGCAAGGTCGCCGGCTATCACTGCTGGGCGGAATTCTACGCGAAAGGCATCGGCTGGGTGCCGGTGGACGCGTCGGAAGCGGCCAAGAATCCGGCTAAACGCGAGTACTTCTTCGGCGCGCACGACGAAAACCGCGTGGAGCTCAGCAAGGGCCGCGACGTGATCCTGACGCCCAAGCAACAAGGCGCTCCGTTGAACTATTTCGTATATCCGTACGTCGAACTGGATGGCGGTAAATACACAAACGTCGAGACCAGCTACTCGTACAAAGATCTGCCGCTATGACGGCAGCGGGAAACATGAAACACTTATTACGTTTCGCAGCCGCGGCCAGCCTGGCGTTGGCCCTGACACCGTTAGTCGCGCCGCAGTCGAGGCCGCCGCGTCAGCCCCCCACCACAGTAGATGAAGCGCCGCTCCCCAATGGCAAATCCCAACAGGACGAAATACTGAAGGCCGATCACGAAAGGGACCTGAAGGACGCGGCCCAGCTTATCGAACTGGCCGAACAACTGAAACAGGAACTGGAAAAGAACGACCGTCACGTGCTTTCCATCTCCAGCCTGAAGAAGACCGAAGAAATCGAGAAACTGGCCAAACGTATCCACTCCCGCCTGGTACACTGACGTGGCTCCTATGTACACATTGGAGGGCGGGCAATCCTGCCCGCAGCCGGCTTTCAGCCGGCCCATTCTTGCTCTGACCCTTCTTCTGGTTGGGCCCGCCGCGGCGCAGCCCCCCAAATCCGCCCTCCTCGTTCTGCTGGGTGGCGATTCGAAAGTCTGGCAAGCCGCGTGCCAAGAGCGCGGCTGGCAATTCCTGGAGCCGCACACCGAAAGCGCCGGCAAGAGCGCGGACCAGCGCATCAAAGTCCTGGCCACCGAAGTGGAGGAAGCCGAAAGGCGGCTGCCCGTGGACCCCAACCGCGTCTACCTTGCGGCGCAGGGCGGGTCCGTCTCCACGCTGTTCTATGTGGTGGCCCGCATGCCGGATCTTTGGGCCGCCGCCGTGGCCACGGGAGGCAGTCCGCGCGCGGCTATCGATAGCAATCGTTTATTCGCCGCGAACACCGGCAACCTTCCGGTCCTCTGGCTGTTTGCGAACAAGGAAGAGGAGCCTCTCGGCAAGAAGCTGCAGTCCGCGGGCTTCAATCTGGAGTGGCGCGAGTTGACCACGGCCAAGCCTACGGAGATTTTCGGATGGCTCGCGGGGCGCCAACGCGACCCGTTCCCCAGCAAGGCGGATTGCGAGACCGGCAGCCCTCTGTTCACGCACTGCTATTGGGTGGAGGTCACCAAGTTCGATCCCGCCGAGAGCAACGATGTGCTGGATTCCACGCGCGTGCAGCCGCTGGGAGCGGGCGCGGTATTGGCCATCGGCCCGTTCGGATTCAATCCCGGCGAACCGGGACCGGGTGTTTTGGTCGCGTCTCTTCCGGAAAAATATGCGGGGCCGCTCAAGCTTGACGACCGCATCCTGGAGCTGGGCGGCAAGGAGTTGAAGAATGCGGCGGAATACGCGCAAATCCTGTATCAGACGTTCGAGGAGAAGCCGGTAGTGGTAATGGTGCAGCGCGGCAAGGAGAAGATCCGCCTGGAAACCAGGATTGAGATTGCGCCGCGCGCCGAATCGGTCACCGCGCGCATACGCGCCCAGTATCTGCCCGACCAGCGGGAAGTCGAGGTGGTCAGCCGCGCTATCAGTCAAATGAAGCTGACACTGCCCGAGTCTTGGCTGCCGGTCAAAATCAACTGGAATGGCACCGAAGTAGCCAACGCATCCGCGCCCGGCTGCTGGCTGCTGGATGAACAGAAAGAGCTGCTCACCGCGAAGCGTTGTCAGTAGGCGGTATCGCTTACAATGGTGGGGCGGTCCCCCTGGACCGCAGCCGACGCCCTCGTCGGCCTGTCGCGACTGGCAAAGGAATCTTCGGGCGAAGAGCGGGTCCAGGGGGACCCGCGCAGACCGGGGGGCTGCCCCACAACGCGCTACGAAGCCGCTAGGCTGGCTGGCATTTCGTCGCCCACAGCCGCTCCCTGCCCCGGCACCACCACGATCCCCGACTCCGTGACGGTATACCCGCGGGCGCGGTCCTCCTCCACGTCGTAGCCAATCGCGCTCGATTCCGGAATTTCGACGCCCGTGTCGATAATGGCGCGCCGGATGCGGCTGTTGCGCCCAATCTTGACGTTGGGCATCAGAATCGAATACTCCACTTCGCAGTAACTGTTGACGCGCACGCCCGTGGACAGCACGCTGCGGACAACCCTGCCGCCCGAGACAATGCAACCCGCGGCCACAATGGAATCCACGGCCACCCCCATGCGCCGGCCTTCTTGCGCGAAAACGAACTTGGCGGGCGGCGCCTGCACCATGCGCGTGCGAATGGGCCAGTTGCGATCGTAAAGATTGAACTCGGGTGTCACGGCGACCAAGTCCATGTTGGCTTCATACAGCGCGTCGATGGTGCCTACATCGCGCCAGTAGCGCGCCTGCTTGCCGTTGATGTCCCGGAAATCGTAGGCGACTACGCGGGCTTTTTCGAGCGCCGCGGGAATTACGTCCCTGCCGAAATCGTGAGAGGAGGCGGGGTTCTGCGCGTCCTCCCGCAGCAGGCGCAGCAGGACCTCGGTATTGAAAAGATAGATTCCCATGGAGGCGCTGACCATCTCGGGATTGAAAGCCGAGCGCGCCGGGTTGCCATGCCCCGGTTTTTCTTCGAAGCCCACGATGCGGTGGCCTTGCGCGATCTCGGCGATGCCGAACCGTTCGGCTTCCTCCGGCGCGACCTGTAGCGTGGCAATAGTGATGTCGGCCTCATGCCACTCGTGCCAATCCACCATCTCCCGATAGTTCATTTTGTAGATGTGGTCGGCGGCCAGGATCAGGGTCAGTGAAGGCTGCTCCACGGCGATGCTCTGGCTGTTCTGGAAGACAGCGTCGGCCGTCCCCAGATACCAGTCGTCCCGGAGGCGCTTCATGGGAGGGATGGTTTCGATGAATTCGCCGAGCTCGCGCGACAGGATGTTCCAGCCGTCCCGCACATGCCGGATCAGGTCCAGCGATTTGTACTGTGTTAGGATAAAAATGCGTCTGAGGTCCGAATTAATACAATTTGATAATGTGAAGTCGATGATGCGGTACACACCGCCGAAGCAAACTGCCGGCTTTGCGGTATCTCGGGTGAGGGGAGCTAGACGCTCGCCGGCGCCGCCCGCCAATAAAATTGCTAATACGGTCTCCATATCAGTTAAACTATTGAAAAAATGACGGTTACGGATGAGATGGTTCGCCGGGTGAAACATTTCCCGGCAATTTGGACTTGACTTTGTCCGCCAACCACTTAATGATATCAGTACCTTCTCTGCGAAAGGCGGGAAATCTTGGTCGGGTTGGGAGGTGCATTTTTAATTGGCTGAAGTAAAGTTACAGGACGGTGAAACGCTCGAAAACGCTCTGCGGCGCTTCAAGCGAAAGGTCCAGCAAGAGGACATTATCAAGGAGGTCAAGAGGCACTCCTTCTACTTGAAGCCGGGAGAGAAAAAGCGGGTCAAGCAAGCGCTGGCCCGCAAGCGAAACCGGAAAAAGTCGCGCCGGGAAGTCGAATAACAAACGGGCGGACAGGTTCAGCCTGTCCGCTTCACAACCCTTTCGAGGAAACCAGGTTGGGTTATGGCGGAGTTCCAGGATAGGAATCTCAAGTGCTCGGAATGCGGAGCCGAATTTGTTTTCACAGCGGGAGAACAACACTTCTTCCACGACAAGAATTTCAAGAACGAGCCTAAGCGCTGCAAAGCGTGCAAGAGCAAGCGGCAAGCTGGGCCATCGGGCGCACCCAAGGCGGAAACCATGACCGTCTGTTCGCAGTGCGGCCGCGAAACTACTGTGCCCTTCAAACCAACGCAAGGGCGGCCGGTATTCTGCCGGGAGTGTTTCCTGAGCCGCAGGGCGCAGGCGGCCGGAGCCGCGTAGGGCGGACCCCCCCGGTCCGCGGCCGACCCCCTGGTCGGCCTGTGGCTAATGAGAATTAGGCTGCGTTTGGGGAACTATGCTGGTATGACATTCTACCGGCGCCACCTTCCGCACATCTATCAAGTTGAACGCTCCGTCTTCGTTACCTGGAGACTCCACGACAGCCTACCCCCCAATCGGGCTTTCCCTTCAGCCGCACTCACCTCCGGTCAGGCATTTTGCGGCCATGGATCGATTGCTGGACGATGCACGAAGTGGTCCGTTTTACTTGCGCCAACCGGAAATTGCGGACATGATCGTAGAAGCCATCCAGCATAACGCCAACATCCTCGGGCATTATGGCTGACATGCATTCGTGGTCATGCCAAACCACGTTCATTTGCTCATCACTCCGTCAATCCCGCTACCCAGACTGACGAAATCGCTAAAGGGCATCACTGCCAAGCGTGCCAACGCGATGTTGACCTTGACGGGAAGCTCTTTTTGGCAGGAAGAAAGTTACGACCACTTGTTGCGGAACACGCACGAGTTTAAGAAGATCCGGAGCTACATTGAGGAGAATCCTGTGCGGGCAGGTTTGGTGAGCGGGCCCAGCGATTATCGTTGGTCGAGCGCGGGATGGGCGACCGGGGGGCCGCCCGCGGACCAGGGGGTCCGCCCTACTACGGTAGACTGTCTCTAATGCCCGGACGCACGGACGTACTGCACCTTGTCCTTAAAGTCGTTGTTTATATTTCCCTCTATTTCGCCACGGCTTTCGTGCTAGGTCCGCCGCTGTATTGGCTCGGCGGATTCCTGTTCGGCGTCGCCACTACCGGGTTCCTGGCCGCGGCTTTCAGCAATTTTCTGTGCCTCCGGATTTATATGCAGCGGGGCATCGCCGTCATCGGACTGCAGGGCGATAGGGCCGCGTTGGTGAATCTCGGATTCGGTTGCCTCGGCGGAATGGGCGCTGCCGCCCTGGTGCTGGCGGGACCGCTGCTTTTCCACGCGGCGCGCATCGAGGGCGATCCGGGCAGCCCCGCCACCCTATCCTCGTTTTTCTTCGTTTCCGTGCTGCTGCTGTTCGGCTCCGCGGGCGAAGAACTGTTGTTCCGCGGATTTGGATTTCAGGTCTTGCTGCGCGCGTTGGGCGCCTGGACCACCATCCTGCCCGTGGGCGTAATCTTCGGCGCGATGCATGCCGGTAATCTCCATGCCAACTGGCTGGGCTTGGCGAACACCGCGGGATTCGGCATCCTGTTCGGCTACGCTTTCCTGCGCAGCCACGACATCTGGCTGCCCATCGGCTTGCATTTCGGTTGGAACTTTACACTTCCCCTTTTCGGCGTCAACGTCAGCGGGTTTACAATGAGATTGACGGGATTCACCATCAGGTGGTCCGCCGGGACGCTTTGGAGCGGCGGCGAGTACGGTCCGGAAGCCAGCATTCTGACCTCGGTCGTTCTGTTTCTGTTGTTCGCTTATCTGTGGAAAGCGCCCATCCGGCGGCAACCATCCGTTCTCCTGGACCCGCCCGCGGTTGATATGACATGCGCTCCTGGACAGCCGTTTTCGCCATCTTCGCGACGTTGACAAGCGGGGCTCCGCTGCTGAGTGGCGCGGAAAAGCTCACCGAGCAGGATCGCATCGAATTGATGCGCGGCCTGGTAGCGGAGTATGCAACGGTCAAACACTTGCTGCCGCGCGCCAAAAAGGCGTTGCCCTTCGAATCGACGGGATCCTTCGACAAGCAGGCGTGGCAGGCGGCATCCCGGGAGTATGGCCCGGCGGGGCGCGTCGGAGACACCGTGCAGATCACCAAAGTCTTTATCGAATCCGACAAGCTGGTGCTCCAGATCAACAACGGATTCAATGGCGGACGCAAGTGGTACGATAGCGCGCAGATCGGCGGCGGCATGGGCGGCGGCGGACCGATGCATCCGCTCGGCAATGGCGATTCCAACGCGCCCGGCGGCACCACCATCGAGATCCTGTTCCATAAACCGCTGGAGCCGATGAAGGCCTCGGACGTGAAAAAGATGCTGGCGCCGGTGCTGGATTTTGAGAAGCGCAGCGCCACTGAAATCTATGCCGAGGTCCTGCCGCCGGAAGTGAAGACGGCCATCCATGACAAGAAGGTGATCGAGGGTATGGACCGCGACCAAGTGCTGCTGGCGCTGGGGCATCCCAATCACAAATCGCGCGAGACGAAGGACGGCATCGAACTGGAAGACTGGATTTTCGGCCACCCGCCCGGAAAGATCGTGTTTGTGACTTTCAACGGCAGCAAGGTAATCAAGGTGCAGGAAGAGTACGCGGGATTAGGTACGGAAGTCGCCGATCCCAAGCCGCTGCGATAGAAACCGCTTCCTGAAGGTAGCGGCTCAGCAGACCCTTTCTGTTATCCTTTAAGGTAATCCCCAAACTTAAACTTCAGGAGAAGAAATGGCTGTAAAGGTTGGCATCAATGGGTTCGGCCGCATTGGCCGCAATGTGGTCCGGGCGGCCCTGCACCGGAATGACATCGAATTCGTAGCCGTAAACGACCTGACCGACACCAAGACGCTGGCGCATCTGTTGAAATACGACTCCGTGCTGGGCACGCTGCCGGTGGAAATCCACAAGGAAGAGGATGCCATCCTGGTGGGCGGCAAGCGCATCAAAGTATTCGCTCAAAAGGATCCCGCGCAGCTCGATTGGAGCTCGGTGGGTGCGCAGATCGTGGTCGAATCGACCGGCAGATTCACGGATGGCAAGGAAGCCGCCAAACATCTGCGCGGCAGCGTGAAAAAAGTCATCATCTCCGCGCCCGCCACGAACGAAGATGTCACGCTGGTGCTGGGCGTCAACGACGGCACCTACGATTCCGCCAAGCACAACATCGTTTCGAATGCTTCTTGCACCACCAACTGCCTGGCGCCGGTCGTGAAAGTCCTGCACGCCACGGTCGGGATTCTAAAAGGATCCATGACCACCATCCACAGCTATACCAATGACCAAAACGTGCTCGACTTCCCGCACAAGGACCTGCGGCGCGCCCGCGCGGCCGCGTTGAACATGATCCCCACCACTACCGGCGCCGCCAAGGCCATCGGTTTGGTGATGCCCGAGTTGAAGGGCAAGCTGGACGGCTATTCGATGCGCGTGCCCACGCCGGACGTCTCGGTGGTCGACCTGGTGGCCATCACCAGCCGCTCCACCACTGCCGATGAAGTCAATGCCGCGTTCAAAGCGGCCGCGAATGGTCCGATGAAGGGTATTTTGGCCTACACCGAAGACCCCGTGGTATCGACCGACATGCTGCACAATTCGAACAGTTCAATCGTGGACGGACAGATGACCAAGGTGCTCGACGGCAACCTGCTAAAAGTGATCTCCTGGTACGACAACGAGTGGGGCTATTCCAGCCGTGTCGTAGACCTGATCGCCTTCCTGACAGACCACGGTCTGTAGCCTAAGTGGGGCGGACCCCCTCGTCCGCGCGCGACCCCCGGTCGCGCTCCTGCCGGCGCTAATACCGCGCCACACTCGGATCGATTTCCAAGCTCCACCGGTCGATGCCGCCCGCCATGCTCACGCAATCCTCCAATCCCTGGCTGCGCAGCCACCCGCCACCTGCAGGCTGCGCATGCCATGGTGACAAAACAGCACAACTTGGCCATTGCCGTCGCGCAGCGCCTCCAGCGATTGCGGCACGCTGCGCATGGGAATCAGCTCCGCTCCCGCAATATGTGCCTGTTGATGCTCAAACGGCTCGCGCACGTCCACCATGCGAACCTCTTCGCCTGCATCCAGGCGCCTCTTGACTTCACTCGGATCGATCTCTTTGGCCCGCAGGTTACCCTCAGACCATACATATCGCGTCCGGCGTCCACGGCGCAACCGGCTGCTTGGCAGCCCTTTTCTTTGCGCGGTCCAGCGGGCCGCCGAGCGACGGAGCCGTCCCTTATGGAGGAGTGGCGATTGGTAAGGACGGGGTGCTCTACGGCACCACGAAGACCGGCGGAAGTAATTCCGGTTACGGCACGGTGTTTTCCGTGGCCCCGTCCGCGACTCCCGGCGGGGCCTGGACCGAAACTGTACTTTACAATTTTTATAGCTATGCTGGCGACGGGATCTGGCCTGAGGCGGGTATTGTGATCGACGACTCCGGCGTGCTCTATGGCACGACTTTCGAAGGCGGGACCTATAACTACGGCACGGTATTTTCGTTGACCCCGCCGACATCGCCGGGCGGTGCCTGGACCGAAACCATACTCTATAATTTCACTGGTGGCAGCGACGGGGGCCGTCCCGCGGCAAGCGTCGTGATTGGCCGGCACGGGGTGCTTTACGGTACCGCTGGCGAGGGCGGGACGGGCAACGGCGTGGTGTTCTCGTTGGAGCCGCCCACGTCGGCGGGAGCCTCATGGACCGAGACTGTGCTGCACGCTTTCACCGGTGCCGACGGGTCTGGACCGGTCGCGCCGGTGGTGATCGGCAGCGGTGGCGTACTCTATGGCACTACCGAATACGGTGGAAGTCACCCTTGCGGACCAAATGGCGGTTGCGGCACGGTGTTCTCATTGACGCCGTGAGGGCTGACGGGTACCCGCCGTAATATCGGGCGAGTCTTTTGTGTTCGCCAGGGAGCATGAGGCGTGCTGCGTATAGCCCCGGAAGTCCGCCCCGCGCATTCCTGTTTGCAAAATCTGCGTTCATCCGCGTTTATCAGCGCCAATTTTCTTCGATGTGCCGATTCGGCCCCGGTGTGACCATCCGGCCCGCTCCAAATTTGAAACCGGTAGCGGCCCGTTTCCCGTCTCACAGGCTTGCTATAATTATCGGGTATCAACCAAGTAACGCCGCGTTCTTCACCAACTAACATGAAGTGTGTCATAACCGTTGTTCTCATCCTATTGACTGCCGCGACCGGCTTCGGGCAGAACCCTGTGGGGTTCGCTACCGGTCAATCCGCGCGGCTGGTGATCGGCCAGCCGGAGTTCGATGCCGAAATGGACAGCGCCAGCCAGACCATCCTGGGCTCCATGACCGGTCTGGCCTTCGCCAACAACACGTTGTTCGTGGCGGATGCCAATCTCGTGGGATCTCCACCGGTGAATAACCGGGTGATGATCTATCAGAACATGGCGACGCAACTCCCGGCGCCTAACGCGGTTTTCCAATACAACACTTTGTGCCCAGTGTGCTTGGGGTCGGCCAATTTGGTGCTGGGCCAGTCGACCTGGACCGGCACCCTGCCGGCGCCCTGCATCATCCCGCCTACCACCATTCCGGTGACCACCACTCCCACCACCCCCACGTGCCTCACGACATCGCCGCAGACGCCTATCGCTACAGGGATGAACACACCTACCTCGGTGTCCTCCGACGGCACTCACCTGGCCGTGGCGGACACCCTCAACAACCGGGTGCTCATCTGGAGCACACTCCCAACCACTATGAACCAGCCGCCCGACGTAGTGTTGGGACAGACCAGCTTCACCACCAACGTATTTCCGGGCGACATTCCCACGGCGTCGTCGTTACGCGGCCCGCAAGGCGTCTGGATTCAGAATGGCATGCTGTTCGTTGCCGATACGCAGAACGACCGGGTCCTGATTTACAATTCCATTCCAACCGCCAACGGCGCCTCGGCCGACATCGTGCTGGGTCAACCCAACATGACCACGTATGTGCAAGTGAACATCGCCGACCAAACCACCAGCGCGGCGAGCAACAACTTGCTCACGCCGGTGTCGGTGACTTCCGACGGGACGCGCCTGTTCGTCGCCGACCTGGGCTATAACCGCGTGCTGATCTGGAATACGATTCCAACCACCAACCAGCAGGCGGCGAATGTGGAGATCGGCCAGCCGGACATGACCACCGGCATATCCGACGACGCTTTTTCCCTGCCGAGTTCGACGACCGTAACGCCGCCACCCGAAACGGCGGTTCTTTGCACCGCGTCGAACGGCGTGGACTCCAACAATAGCCCGACATATCCCAGCCTTTGCGAATACACGCTCAGTTTCCCGCGGTTCGCGCTTTCCGATGGCACGAACTTGTATGTCGCCGACGGCGGCAACGATCGCGTGCTCATTTACAATCCGATCCCCACCGCGAACGCGGCAGGGGCGAGTATCGTGCTCGGACAAACTGACTTTATCACCGACGCCCCGACCGATGGCGCGGACACCATGGATGCGCCGTCCGGGCTGGCTTGGGATCCGATCGCCGGCAACTTGTACGTGGCGGATACCTACAACCAGCGCATCCTCGTTTACACCATGGCGGAGCAGGATCTGCCCTACAACGGAGTGCTGAACACGTTCAGCGGGAATATCTACGCCATCGATCCGATAACCATAGGCGGCGCCATCAAGGCCGGCGACACGGTGGAGTTGACCATCGGCGTGTCCAGCACCACCACCACCGCGTCCTACACGTATACGATCCAAAATGGCGACACGTTCACCACCATCGTGGATGGGCTGGTGGCGCTGGTCAACGCCGGCAGCGGAGATCCGAACGTCCTCGCCAGCGCGGATACGCAAGCGGATAAGATCGTGTTGACTGCCAATGTTCCAGGCGCGAACGGCAACCTCGTGACGGTAGCCACCGCCGTAACCGGGTCGATCACGGCCAACGCCGCCAACCCCACTCTCACCGGCGGCGAGGCTGCGGCCTCGGTTGCGCCGGGCACTCTGGTGTCGTTTTTCGGAACCAACTTGAGCGACCAAACGGCGTCCGCTCCGAACCTGAATGCACAGTTGCCCCTCACTCTAGGCGGCGTGCAGGTTTACTTTAACGGCGTGCAGTCGCCACTCCTGTTCGTCTCGCCCACGCAGATCAACGCCCAGATACCTTTTAATTTCGGGTTCTCCAGCACGGGCACCGCGAATGCCTGGGCGCGGATTCAGCACAGCGACGGCAGCTTTACCGCCACCAATACCGTGGCGGTGTCCATCGTGCCGGCGAATCCCGCCATCTTCGCGGAGTCCGGCACGGAACCTCGCAAAGCGTATGCTTACCATACTTCGAACTACGCGACCGGAATAATCTCGGTGGATGGCACCGTCAAAGCCGGCAACGTAGGCTCGATTTGCATGAATTCGAACGCCGCGCTCACAGACCAAACCGCGGCGCCCCCGACGGGCTGTACGGGTCAACTGTACAACTACACCGTGCAGCCCGGCGACTCCCTGGCCGGCATCCGGGATGCGTTTATCGCCCTGTTAGGCGCCGACCCGGACGTAACGGCGACTGCCTCCAGCGAGTTCACGCGCATTCTGCTGCAGGCAAAGGTCCCCGGGACCGCAGGCAACAACATTCCGTTTGAGGTGGCCGTGAGCACCGGATCGGATCTGCTCCTCACGGCCATCGGTCCGGCGCCTCCCAGCCCTGGGGTGGGAGCGCTGCTGTGCTGCGCCAACACCGCGGGCGCGCGGGTTACAGTGAATAATGCAGCCCTGCCCGGCGAAACGATCCTGGTATACGCCACCGGCTTGGGCCTGCCGTCCTTGGCGCCGACTCTGGATCCGTACCTCTTAACGGGTCAACCATATCAGGGACCCGCCGCCAACTTCCCGCAGAGTTTCGTTTCGGGCCAGATCAATAACGTGACCACGAATGTGCTGCGCGCCGAGCTGGCGCCGGGGTTGATCGGCATCTACCAAGTATACCTGAATTTGGGCGCGTCGTTGGCCACCGATCCAGGGGCGGAGTTGTATATCGCACAGAACGATTTTCGGAGTAACGTGGTCACGGTCCCGGTCTTTGCGACCCCCGTGCTGTCGTCGGTCACCTGCAATCCCAGCACTGTGACCGCGGGCGATACCACCACGTGTACGGTGCTCCTGACCGTGGCGGTGCCTACGGGCTTGACAACCGTTTCCCTTTCTTCCTCGGACCAGGTCAATTTCCCGGTTCCCTCCAGCGTAACGGTACCTGCGGGTACCACCCTGGTTAGCTTTACGGTTACGGTGGGAAATGTCGGCGCCACCGAAGACGTGACCGTCACCGCCACGTTGACCACGACGGTGGGCACGCTTACCTCGACCACGACCATTACACTGAATCCCTCGTGAGAAGCAACTTCGGTAGTGGGTCAGTTTGACTTGTGGGGCGGCCAATCTTGGCCGCAGCCGCCTTTTTAGGCGGCCGGTGCCCACTACCGAAACTCCGGACTGGTAGTGTGCTAAACTGCACAGTTTCCGCACGCCTATGATCTCCCGTCGTTCGATTCTGAAGAGGTCCGCGGCCGCCTTCGCCGGCCCAATGATCAACCGGGGCCGCTTTGCGCTCTTCGCCCAAAGCGAAACCGAGTACTCCGCCCGCACCGTGGAACTGGTTCGCGGCTGCACGGTGATCGACATGTTGGGACTATTAACGTTGGACTACAGGAAGCTGTGTGCCTGGGAAGCCGATCCGGGCCGTTTCGCGCGAGCCGACTTTCTGCGCTTGAAAGATTCCGGGATTACCGTGTTCCACCCTGCCGTGGGCTACACCAGGGGCGACATCTACGCCGCATCGTTGCGGGACATTAATGGGTGGAACGCGTTTATCGCGGCGCACCAATCCCAGTTCCTGCGCGTGGAGAGCGCCGGCGATTTCGAGCGGGCCAAGGCGCTGGGCGCGATCGGCATACTGATCGGCCAGCAGAACTCCGAACACTTTCGGACGGTCGAGGATGTGGATCGATTTCACGCTTTAGGCCAGCGGGTCTCGCAGTTGACCTATCGCAGCAATCGGATCGGCGGTGGATCGGGCGAACCGGATCGCGGCCTGAGCGAATTCGGCGCGGCGATCGTGGACCGCATGAACACGGCCGGCATCGCCGTGGACATCTCGCATTGCGGCGACCGGACTTCTCTGGACGCCATCGAAGCGTCACGCGGGCCGGTCCTGGTGACGCATTCCAATTGCCGTACCCTGGTTCCGCACAGCGCCCGTTGCAAGACGGACGAAGCGATCCGGCGTATGGCGGCGAGGGGTGGCGTTATCGGTGTGACCATGGTGCGCATCTTTGTGCGGGCGGGAGGGCGCGCCACCATCGAAGATGTGCTGGACCATATCGACCACGTGGCCAAATTGGCCGGAGTCGAGCACGTTGGGGTGGGAAGCGACGTCGATCTGGACGGACGGGATGGGCCGGTGCGTTCGACCAATCCTGGAAAGAAATTCGACCTGGACGGAATCGACTACGCCAAGAAGATTTTCGATCTGACAGAAGGTTTGGTCCGGCGGAATTACTCGGGACGGAGTATCGAGCTTATTCTGGGCGGGAACTTCATGCGCGCGCTGTCCGCGGTTTGGACGGCTTAGGCCGGGTGATAGAATCCGTGGTCATGTTTACCACGCGATGGTTGGTTGGTTTTCTTCTAGCGGTTGGGGCGCTTTGGGCGCAGGGATTGCAGGTGGGCGTTGGGCGGCGCGAGATCACGCCGCGCGAGCCTGTGCCGATGTGGGGCTATGGCGACCGGCACGACGCGCTGTCGGTGGGCGTGCTCGATCCACTGTATGCCGATGCGCTGGTGATTCAAGCCGACGGAAAAAAGATCGCTATCGTGGGGCTGGACCTGGGGCGCGCGCCCGCGGAAGCGTCGCTGCAGCGCATCCGCGCGCGAATCAAGGAGCAGGCGGGGATCGAGAATTCCATCATCGCGGGTTCGCACACGCACCACGGGCCGGTCCTGGAGCTTACCGATCAGGAGGGCAAGGGCAAAGGGCGCTTCGATGCGGCACTGCGTTATTACGGGCAGATGGAAGACGGCATCGTGGCGGCCATCGTGGAGGCTAATTCGCGGCTGGCGCCGGCGCGCATGGCGGTGGGATCGGTGCAGCTTGAAGGGTTCAATCGCAACCGGCAGTCGAAGATCGAGCCGAAGCCCAGCGATCGCGAATTGGCGGTGATGCGGTTCGACGATGCGGGGGGCAAGCCGGTGGCGATCCTGGTGAATTTCGCCGCGCATCCGACCATGCTGCCGGCGGGCATGCTGAAGTTCTCCGCGGATTACGTGGGGGCGCTGAAGGCGGAGGTGACCCGGGAGACGGGCGCGGCAGCCATCTTCATGCAAGGGGCGGCGGGCGACCAGTCGGTGAACGCGGGGGACAAGGACTACCAGGCGTTCGGGCAAGCGCTGGCGCGCGAGGCGGTGAAGCTGGCGCAGTCGCTGAGGCCGGCGGAGGTGGAGCACGCGTCGCTCGACTGCCGGGAGGAGCGGCTGCGATTCGGCGCGCGCACGGATTTCGCGAATCCGATGGTGAAGGCGGCGTATCAGAAGGCGTTCTTTCCCGAGCTGATTCCGAATTACATCGATGAGTATGCGGACGGGATTCGTCCGCGGCTGACGGTGGCGTTGCTGAATGGAGAGATCGCGCTGGTGGGGGTGTCGGGCGAGTTCTTCAGCAATCATGCGATCCGGTTGAAGCAGCGGGCGCGCGTGAAGCAGTTGTTTTTCTTCGGGTATGCGAATGGGTATCACCAGTATTTTCCGACCATCGAGGCGGTGGCGGAGGGCGGGTATGGGGCGGATAATGCGGTGTCTCCGGCGGCGGTGGGGGCGGGGGAGGTGGTGATGGATACGGCTTTGGTGCGGGTGTATCAGATGATGGGAAGAATTAAGAACTGATATTGGCCGCCGATGAACGCGGACAGCGCGCCGCCACACAATGAAGGGTTATGATGAAGGATTATGGGCGATCAGTTGACCGAGTTCATTCGCCGGAAAGAGCAAGCGGCTAGGCCGCCTATTGACTGGCAAGCGAAAAGGGATGAATTGGTCCAATCTGTCGAGAATCTCTATTCGCTCGTCAGGAAGATGCTGCGCAAATCCATCGAATCCAAGGCTGTTTCGGTGCGCACTTTCGATATGGAGGTCACCGAGGACTACGTAGGCACGTACACGATTCCAGCGCTTGAATTGTCTGTCGGCGCTGAACGCGTGGAATTCCGTCCGAAGGGCATAATGGTGCTCGGCGCCGAGGGACGGGTGGACATTCGCGGCGCGGGTGACACGGTCACCCTGATAAAGCGTGCCGAAGAGAACGGGAACAGCGAGTGGACGGTGGTCCTGCAGCGGGTCCCCCACATCAGGACCGCACCGCTTGACCGGGACTCGCTGAAGGATGCTCTGGAACGCGCTATGCTGCCGTTGCCATGAAGCCGTCGTTCGAACCTCGCGACAGTCCGGATATAGATTCCGTATGGCGGTGGTTTGAGTTCCAAGCGGCTGTGGTCAGAGAAGAGCATGAACACGTCCTGCGGGTCCTGGCGCAAGGCAGCGACATTGATGCCAGGGCTGTGCGCACGCACGAGTCGCAGTTCATCGGTCTCACAGAGAGTGAAATCGAGCGCTTCTTCGACGACCAGCGAGGTCATCTGGAGTCGTTCACGATGTTCGAGCTACTTGCTACGACGGAAGCGATTCTGCGCATCCAGTTCAAGGCTCGCGTAGCGAAACGCCTGAGGGACGATCTCTCACGACGGTTCCGTGCGGCTCACAAGCTGAAGGGCGAGAAGATTCGTTTAGACGAAGACATACTGGCTGCGCTGAAAGAGGCTGGGGTGGCTACCAAGATCGTAGCCGCCTTCCGGGGAACCCTGAGGCTGCGGCATTGGCTTGCGCATGGCAGGCATTGGCACCCGAAGCTCGGCCGGGGTTATACGCCGGGCGATGTACTCGGCATTGCGCGAGAATTGATCGATTCGATTCCAGCCTAAAGACCGGGCATCGAGAATTACCGTAGCACGACCTTCGCCAGCCCCGCATTGTTGGCGCTGTCCAGCACCCGTATCACAACTAAGTGCTCTCCCGGCGTAAGCTTGTCGAGTGACAGCACAAACTTCTCCTGCTGGGAGTCGATCACGCCGTCGGCGGCTTCCAGCGGTATCCAACCCGTCGCGTCCAGCGAATATTCGCAGCGGCGCAGGGGTGAGGCGGCGTCGCGCGCTTCAAATTCAACTTCGGCGGTTGTACCATTGCGGCGCACTGGGCCGACAGTTACCACGGGCGGCGTGTTATCGATCATCATCGGGGCGCTGGTCAGGTCCGCGTCGCGGGCGGTGGAGGGCGGATTCACTTCGCGGTCCGAGGCGAGCACGCGGAAATAGTATTTGCCGTCGGCCAGTACGTCGCTGTCGAAGGTGAAGGCGTTGTCGTGCAAGTCGCCCTTCAGCAGCATCCAGCGGCGCTCGTCGTCGGCGCGGAAATATAGGTTGTAGACCAGGCGGTCGCCATCCGGGTCTTCGGCTTGCCAGCTTATTGTAATTTGTTGCGCGGCGGCGCGCGACAGCGTCTGAGTGGGCGTACCGGCGGGAGCGGAGGCGCTGGCATCGCCCGAATCGGTCACAGTCACGGTATAGGGCGAAATCGGTTGTTGTTGGTTGCCCCTGGCGGCCGAAGCGGACGCCATCTGCAGAGTCACATTGATACTCCGCACAATGGGCGGCGAGTTCTGCGGCAGATAAGCGAGAGTTACATTGTCCAGGATAGGAGTTACGCCGCCGGCGCCGGAAAATTCGGCCTTCCACTGTATGTAGCGAGCATTGGGGCTGGCGATGCCGGAGGCCGCTGCGTCATGCAGAGGGGCGGACCAATCGCTCCAGGTCTTGTCGGGTTTGGCGGAGTTGCCGGAGCGCGTGCGGAACAACAGCCCGGTGGAGGGCGCAGTCTCGGCGCGCCAGCTCAAGCTGCCCCAGCGCGCGGCGGCCCCGGCATCATGCACGGGCGATTCGTAGTAGCCGGCAGCGCCGGGAACTTCGCCCA
>Ga0302325_10001591_pt1 | contig 57490 bp, 76 predicted proteins | sample Palsa_T0_2_FD_201948 | JGI IMG/M metagenome (GOLD analysis project Ga0302325, IMG submission 201948) | Peat permafrost microbial communities from Stordalen Mire near Abisko, Sweden - Palsa_T0_2 | ecosystem: Environmental > Terrestrial > Soil > Palsa > Peat permafrost | place: Sweden: Abisko... | reverse complement strand
ACCAGTGAGCCCACTGACCCCGCCCCGGCCGTACTCGGCCGGATCCCGGCCCCACTTGACCGAACCCCAAAGACCCGAAACCCCCAAATCGCCACATATCACCCTCGACGGGGCTTGGGCGGAATAACCTAAATTGTATAATTGTGACAATCTGCACACCCTATTGTGCAGGTTGTCACAACCATACGTTCCTGAAGCCTTACCAGTTGAAGGCTTCGGCCTGGCTGCGGTAGTCGAACAATTCGGTCTTGTCGAACCACAGGCTCACCTCGTAATCGGCTTCCTCACGGTTACCTGAGGCGTGCACGAGGTTGGCTACCGCCTTGCCGGTCGCGACGGCTACGGCCCTGGTCTGGTGCGCGAAGTCGCCGCGGATCGACCCGGGCGGGGCCTCGTTCGGATACGTCGAGCCCACCATCTTGCGCACGGTGGCCACAGCGTCCTCGCCCTCGACGACGAACGCGATGACCGGTCCGCGCTGCATGAACTCCGCGGTGGCGTTGTAGACGGCTGGTCCCGTCCGCTCTTCCAGGTCGAAATAGTGCTTGCGGGTGAAGTCGGCGTCCAGCTCGCGCATTTTCACGCCGATGATTTTCAGCGAGGCATCTTCAAACCGCTGGATAATACGTCCGGCTAGGCCGCGGACAACGGCATCCGGCTTCAGCACGACAAGCGTGCGCTCCCGAAACTGCTGAGAGTCGGCCACGGGTGGTCCTTTCCCCTTTGTGAATTCTCACAGGGTAGCGGCCCGTGTGCGCAGACTGGCAGATAAGCAGGAAGCGGCTCAGTCACGCTCTGATATCGGCTGGCTCTGCCCGGCACCGGCTCAGACCACGCCGGAAGCCCGCAGGGTCTCAATGCCGGCGGCCGGGTGAAGCGGCCTTGGCTGGCGACCCATGACCGGACTTGGCTTGACATGTTCTGCGGCAACGCTGACACTTGGCCGTGGTCTGGCGTCCTTCCCTGGTAACGGCGGCGTGCGTCGCGTTGGTCGGCGTTCTCGCGTTGGTGCCGGTCAGCTCGGCCCGGGCCGCCGCCCGGCCGCCCTGGGACGAACCGGGCGCGGCCGCCCGGGATGCCTTGTTCTTCCACCCGCAGGTTCGGGCTCAGCGGCTGCGGGCGCCGGGTGGCTCGCTGGCCGGCTGCGAGCAAGAGCTGATCCGGACCCGATCGGCGCCGGGGCCGCAACCGCCCGTTCTCGCGATCGTCGGCGCCTCGTTTACCGCCGGGGTGGGACCGGGTAATCCGGACCAGGCCTGGGCGGCCCGGCTGGCCCGCAACCTGCGCTGGGACGCGGTGATCGACGGCGTTCCCGGAGCGGGTTACGTGCGGCCAGGCGTCGGCCGCCAGGGCCCGGTCGCGGCCGAGATCGCCCGGGTTGACCTGCGGGCAGTGGACCCCGCGCTGGTCATCGTGCAGGCCGGCCACGACGACATCGGGGTGCCGGCCTCACTCGAGCGACGCTGGGTGACGCAGGCCGTCGCGATGATCCGGGCGCAGGCCCCGCAGGCGCGGATCGCGCTGCTCACCGTCTTCCCCGGGCGCACGCACCTAGCTGCCGCCGGTCGCACCGACCAGGCCATCGTGACGGCCGGGACGGCCGCGGACCGCCAGGTGATCATCATGGACCCGCTGGCCGGGAACTGGAAGTTCGTCCGGGTGCGCGCGGGCCTGCACCCCACCGCGGCTGGCGACGCGTGGATCGCCGCTACGGTGGCCGGGATCTTGCGCGAGCACGGCGTGTTCGCCCAGCCGGCCAGGGACGCGGGCGGCACCATCTGCGACTCCGGCATTCCCGTCCCGGCCTCGCCGCGGTAATCGCGCCGATCCGGTCAGGGCAGCGTTTCCGGCCGGGACAGCGTTGCCGGCCGGGGCAGCGTTGCCGGCCGCGGCAGCGTTGCCGGCCGCGGCAGCGTTTCCGGCCGCGGCAGCGTTTCCGGCCGCGGCGCTGTCGGCTGGCTGGGCCGGGAGGCGGAGCCGGAGCACCGCTCCCCCGCCGGGCGCGGGCTCGGCTTGGACCGTCCCGCCGTGGCTGGCCGCCACCTGGCGGACGATGGAGAGCCCGAGACCGGAACCGGGCACGCCCCGGGCCAGCGGCGCCCGGTAGAAGCGGTTGAACACGTGCGGCAGGTCATCGGGCGGAATGCCGGGCCCGTGGTCGCGCACGGTCAGCTCGCCGGCCACCAGCGCGACCTCCACCGTGCCGCCCGGAGGGCCGAACTTGGCCGCGTTGTCCAGCAGGTTCCTGATCGCGACCTGCAGCCGCTGGGCACTGCCGACGATCTTGCACGGCTGGAGCCCGGCCGCGAAGACGGTCCGCGGCCAGTCCCGGCGGGCGGCCGCCAGCGCCGCGGCGACCACCTCCTCGAGCCGGACGTCCTCGTGCGCGCGGGCGACCGACTCGCCCCGGGCGAGCTCGGTGACGTTGCCCACCAGCTGGCCGAGCTCCGCGATCTGAGCCACCACCCGGCTGAGCACCTGCTGGCGCTCGGCCGCGGACAGGCCGGGATCGGCGGCCAGCAATTCGGCGTTGATGCGCAGGCTCGTCAGCGGCGTACGCAGCTCGTGGCTGGCGTCGCTGACCAGCTGCCGCTGGTCAGCCAGCGACCGGTCCAGCGCGCCGAGCATCGTGTTGAACGAGGCCGCCAGCCGGCCGAGCTCGTCGGCGCGATCCACCTCGACCCGGCGGGCCGGGTCCCCGGTCTCGGTCACCTGCTCGGCGACCGCGGCCAGCCGCCCCACCGGGGCCAGTCCGCCCCGCGCCACGGCCCAGCCTGCCAGCGCGGCCAGCCCGATCCCGATCGCGCTGAGCAGGGCCAGCGTCGCCCCCACGCTGGCCACCTCGGTATCCACCGCGTTGAGCGGCACGGCCAGCTGCACGGCCAGACCCGGAGCCAGCGGCGTGGTCAGGACCAGGGCGCGGACTCCGGCCAGGGTAGCGTCGCGATAGTAGGTCCCGCGCTGGTCGGCCGCCACCCGTTCCGCGGCGGTATCCGCGGACAGCAACCCGCGGTCGCCCGCCGGCGCCCACACCGAGCCGTCAGCCGTTACCACCTGGGCATAAGGAGCGGACGAACCGAACCGGTCCGAGTGCGGCGGCACCCATCCGGTGGGTATGCGGCCGTCGAAGTGCCGGGCCTCCCGGTAGACCACCGCCGCCTGCGACCGCAGCTCCTCCCGCAGCTGATTCTGCAGGTCGGTACGGACCACCAGGAAGGCCACCGCGGTGATGACCAACGTGACCGCGGCGACCGCCACCGCCACCGCGATGGTAAAACGGGTCCGCAGCATAAGCGGACGCCGCGGCCAGCGCCAGGACCGGCGCCCCGGCGCCGACGTCACGGATCAGCCCGCAGGACGTAGCCCACCCCGCGCACATTGTGCAGCAGCCGGCGACGGCCGCCGTCCTCGAGCTTGCGCCGCAGGAAGCCCACGAAGACGGCCAGGCCGTTAGAGGCCGGAGCCTCGCCGTACCCCCAGACCCGCTCCTGGATGACCTCGTAGCTGAGCACCTGCTCGGCGTTGCGGAGCAGCAGCTCGAGCAGGCCGAACTCAATCCTGGTCAGCGGGATCACCTGGCCGTCGCGGCTCACCTTCCTGGCCGAGACGTCCAGGGTCAGGTCGGCGTAGCCCAGGACGTCACGGCGGGACTGGCTGCGCCGGAGCAGGGCGGACACCCGGGCGAGCAGCTCGCGCAGTGCGAACGGCTTGACCAGGTAGTCGTCTGCCCCCGCGGCCAGCCCGGTCACCCGGTCGTCGATGGCGTCCCGGGCGGTGAGCACGAGAACCGGGGTGTCATCCCCCCGCATCCGCAGCTGCCGGCACGCGTCGAACCCGTCCACGAGCGGCATCAGGACGTCGAGCACGATCAGGTCGGCGGGGCGGCGGCGCAGCACGTCGAGCGCGTCCGCGCCGTGCACGGCCGTGGTCACCTGGTATCCGGCGCAGCGCAGCGCCCGGCCGAGCGAATCCCGGACGTCCGGGTCGTCGTCGACCACGAGCAGCCGTTCGCCGTCCGGGGCGCAGTCCGGCGAGACGCCGGCGCGAGCGGTTCTCATAGTTGTGATCGAATCACCGCAGGCTGAGAGGTTCCTGCAAGATTGCCGCAGGTGGCCAGAATTTCATTGGTCTTTCACAATCGGGCCGCAGGCTGCCTGTCATGGTCCATAGCACACCACTTCTGGATACCAGTCCCGGCAGCCACAACAGCACCAGCCAGAACAGCACCAGCCAGGTTCTCTGGCTCGTCCGGCACGGTGAGAGCACGTGGAATGCCCGCGGCCTGGCCCAGGGGCATGACGACCGGGCCCGGCTGACCAGCCGCGGCCTGCGCCAGGCCCGGGCCATCGCGGTCCAGCTGCGCGACCGGCCGATCCGCGCGCTGTACGCCAGCGACCTGCGCCGCGCCCTGCAGACCGCCGCCCCGCTGGCCGGCGCGCTCGGGCTGACCGTGGTCCGCGACGCCCGGCTGCGTGAGCGCTGCCTCGGCGTCCTGGAGGGCACCGCCGCCGCGTCGGTCAGCCCGGCGGTCAGCGGGATCAGCGACGGCCGGGTGGCCAACCCGGACGCGTGCCCGGACGGCGGGGAATCGCTCCGCGATTTCTACCGGCGGGTCGCCCGGTTCGCCGGCGACCTGGCGGCCGCGGGCCGGGTCGGGGACGCCGGGGACGCATGGGCGCCCGGGGACGCAGGGCCCGCCGGGGACGCAGGGGCGCCCGGGGACGTCGCGATCGTCGCTCACGGCGGCACGCTCCGGATGCTGACCGCCTGCCGGCAAGGCGTCCCGGTCGAGGAGATGACCTGGGATCCCCTCGCCAACGCCACCGTGCTGCGCTCGCTCTTCCAATGAGTAAGGAAAACCGCAGAGAGGAAAACCGATGAACAAGACCGCACTGCAACTCCCGCCCCGGACCGCCAAGCCGCGCCGGACTGGCCTGACGATGCTGATCGACGGCGGGATCCCGATAGGGCAGTTCACCGACCTGGTGTCGTCAGGGGCGGAGTACATCGACTTCGTCAAGTTCGGCTGGGGCACCGCGGTGGTGACAAGCAGCCTGCACGCCAAGATCGAGGTCCTGAGGGCCCACGAGATCGACCACTACTTCGGCGGGACGCTGTTCGAGAAGTTCGTGCTTCAGGGGCGGTTCGACGACTACCGGAAGCTGTGCCTGGAGCACTCCTGCCAGCACGTGGAGGTGTCGAACGGGACGATCTCGATGTCCAACTCGGAAAAGGCAAGCTACATCCGCAAGCTCGCCGACGACTTCACCGTCGTGTCCGAGGTGGGCTTCAAGGACCCGGTTCGCTCCGAGCAGCTGCCGCCCAGCAGGTGGATCGAGTACATCGGCGAGGACCTGGAAGCCGGCGCCGAGCTGGTCACGCTGGAGGCCAGGGAGAGCGGCCGGTCCGGCATCTGCCGGCCCGACGGCGCGCTGCGGTTCGGGCTGATCGAGGACGTGCTCGCGTCCGGCATCAGCGAGCAGAACCTGCTCTTCGAGGCGCCGACCACCGCCCTGCAGGCGCACTTCATCACCAGGCTCGGGCCCGACGTCAACCTCGGCAACATTCCCGCGCAGGGCGTCATCGGGCTGGAGACTCTCCGCCTGGGGCTGCGGGCCGACACGCTGACCGCCTTCGAGTGAGGTAAACCAATGCGAACCACTGACGATGTCTTCCACCTGGCCATCCCCGTGCACGACCTCGACGCGGCCCAGCACTTCTACGTCAGCCTGCTCGGCTGCAAGCTGGCCCGCCGCTACCCGGACCGGATCACGCTGGACTTCTTCGGCGATCAGCTGGTCTGCCATCTGACCGAAACCGATCAGGTGACCGAACCGCCGAGCCTGTACCCGCGGCACTTCGGCGTCACGTTCCGGGCGGCGGAGGACTTCGAGGCCCTGCACAACTGCGCGGTCATCCGCAAGATCCCGTTCTTCTACGACATCTCGAACCGGTTCGAGGGCATGGCGGAGGAGCACCGAACCTTTGTGCTGCTCGACCCGTCCGGCAACCTGCTTGAGTTCAAGCACTACCGTGACCCGCGGATGATGTACTGATGGCGCGCCGCCGGCTCGACCAGGTCGACGCCATGCGCCCGATCAAGCAGGCCGGCGTCGTCAGCACGCACTCGATCCTGTATTTCGCCCCCGCGGCCGCGAGCGTGGGCTCGGGCGCCGCGCTGTTGCTGCTGCACGTGTCGCGGGATGGATTCTTTTTCATCTCCGCGTGCATGCTGACCTACGCATACGCCGAGATGCGCCTGACCGGGCTGCGCCGTTTCTACTGGCGCCGTTTTGTCTCGGTCGGGATTCCGTACCTGTGCTGGAACCTCATCTACTTTCTCCACGGGCTGCCCACAGCGCACTACGTCAGCACGGCCTCTGCGCTCGCGCACCTCGGCCGCCTGATCGACACCGGGACCTTCCAGCTGTACTTCCTGCTCGTGATCATGCAGTTCTACCTGGTGTTCCCGCTCGTGCTCATGCTGCTGCGGCGGACCAGGGGGCACCACGGCCTGGTCCTGGCCGTCGCGGCGGCCGCGCAGCTGGCGATCTCGATCATGACGCACTGGAACATGCTGCCGACGCTGATGGAACGGTACGCGCAGCAGGACGCCCTCAGCTACCTGCTCTACCTGATCGGCGGCGGGGTCGTCGCCTTCCACATGGGCGAGGTGGACGCGCGGGTACGCCGGCACGCCCGGCTGATCGTGGCGCTGACGGTCGTCTCGGCCCTCGCCGCGGAGGGCATCTATTTCCTGGCCCTGCACGGCGTGACCAGCATGCTGGGATCGGGCAATGACCCGTTCCAGCCCAGCGTCATCCCCTTCAACCTCGGCGCGATCACGTGCGGGTACCTGGCCGGCGTCGCCCTGGTGCGGCCCTGGCGGTCGCGGCGGACGAAAGCCCTGGTGCGGGTGGGCTCGGACGACTCCTACGGCATCTACCTGTCGCAGCTGCTGTTCATCACGATGCTGAGCTCACTCGGCTGGGAACGGCTCAACTCGGTGCTGCCCTGGCCGCTGGTCTGCCTGCTGGCCGTGGGGATCATCTTCGCCTGCTGCATCGCGCTGACCGGCCTGCTGGCCCGGACGCCCCTGGCGGTGCCGCTCACCGGACGCAAGCAGGAGCCGTGGTCGACGCTGATACCGGGACGCCGGCCGCTCGAGCCGACCCCCGCGGAGCAGGCATTCACGGACCAAGTCCCTTCGGACCAGGCCCCCGCGGCGGATCAGCCGCAGCCAGAACCCGTAACGGCGGACTTCCCCGCGCCGATACCGGGCTTCCCGGATCTACCCGTCCCAGAACCCGCCACGCTGGTGGGCGCGATGCGCGACAAGAACGGATTATGCCGTGATAAGTGAATGGATAGCAGCGGCGGCCGACCGACAGGGGGACGCCCCGTACCTGGAGGACGCCGCCGCGGCGGACGCCGCGGGCGGCCGGACGCTGACCTACGCCGGGCTGCGGCGAGCCACCCGGGCCTGGGGCCGGGGCCTGGACCGGGCCGGAGTGCCAGCCGGGGCCGGTGTGGCCGTCCGCCTGCCCGATCCGCTTGAGTATGCCACCGCGCTGGTCGCCATCCTGGCGGCCGGCCGGGTGGTGATCCCGCTGGATCCCGCCGCTCCCGCCGCCGAGGTGGCGCGGGTGCTCGCGGTGGCCCGGCCCCAGGCGGCCGTTGGCGATCCCGGTCGCGGCCTGCCGCCCGGGCTGGCCCTGCTCAGGCCGCCGGAGGGCCCGGGCAAGCTGGAGGGCCCGGGCAAGCTGGAGGCGGCGGAGGGCTGGGACACAGCGGCGGGCTGGGACACAGCAGACGCCCCGGCCGGAGCGGCCACGGCCGGAGGGATTTTCCTGTGTACCAGCGGGACCACCGGCACGCCTAAGGGCATCTTGCTGCGCGCGGATCAGTTGGCCCACGTGGCCGCCGCCGTGGCCGGTCACCACCGGCTCACCCCGGCCGACCGCGGCTACTGCTGCCTGCCGCTGTTCCACGTCAACGCCGAGGTGGTCGGGTTGCTTGCGACCCTCGCCGCCCGGGCCTGCCTGGTGCTCGACGGCAAGTTCAGCCGCCGCGGATTCTGGCCGCTGATCGAGCAGCGGCGGATCACCTGGATCAACGCCGTTCCCGCGATCATCACCGTGCTGGCCATGGATCCCCCGGCCACGCCGATACCCGGCCGTGTCCGCTTCGTCCGTTCGGCCTCGGCTCCGCTGCCGCCCTGCACGCTGAGGCGGTTCGAGGACGCGTTCGGCATCCCCGTCGTGGAGACCTACGGAATGACCGAGGCGGCCAGCATGATCACCGCCAACCCGGTCGACGGGCCGCGCAAGGCCGGCTCCGTGGGCCGGCCGGCCGGCACCGAGGTCCGGGTGGCGGAGCGGGCCGGATCGGGGTACGTGCCCTGCCCGGCCGGCACGGTGGGGCGGGTGCAGATCCGGGGCCGGGGCGTCATCAGGGAGTACGCGCAAGGGGGACCGGCGGGCGCCATCGACCCCGAGGGCTGGCTCGACACGGGTGACCTGGGCCACCTCGACCAGGACGGCTACCTGTTCCTGGCCGGCCGGTCCGACGACGTGATCAACCGGGGCGGCGAGAAGATCTACCCGAGGGAAATCGAGGACTTCCTGGTCGCTCAGCCGGGCGTCTGGTCCGCCGCCGTGATCGGGGCCCAGGACGAGGTGCTCGGGGAACGCCCGGTCGCCTACGTGGTTCCCGCCGGGGCGTGGCGGCGGCACGAGATGGAGGAAGCGCTGCGCGAGGCCTGCGAGGCGGCCTTGCCCCGGCCCAAGCGGCCAAGTGCGTTCCACCTGGTCCAGGAACTACCGCTGGGTCCCACCGGAAAGGTCGCGCGGCACCGCCTGCGGGTATACAGCGGCCGCGACGGTCTGATCACCTCGCCGCCGCAGACGTTACGCCTGGCCAGCAGCGGGTTATGACGCCGCTCACAAGAGCAATAGGCTGCACCTGCTCGGCGTTTCAGTCCGGATAAAATCAGGGGTACTCGCGTGACAGAGATTTACCTGCCAGGGTCTAAATCCGTCACCGCCCGCGCGCTCTTCCTCGCCGCGGCGGCGTCCGGCCGGAGCAGGATTACCCGACCGCTCAGCGCCTTCGATACGCGCGCGTTCCTGGGTGCGCTCGTGGTGCTCGGGTACCCCGTGGCGGCGTCAGAGGGGCGGTGGGAGATCACCGGGAGCCCAGCCGGGCCGCCTGCGGCGGGCGGCGCGGTCTGGTGTCACGACGCTGCCACCGCGTCGCGCTTCCTCCCGGGTCTGGTCGCGGCCGGGCGGGGCACGTACGCCATCGACGCCAGCGCTCAGATGCGGGCCCGGCCGATGGCGCCGCTCATCGGAGCTTTGCGCCATCTCGGCGTGGACGTCCAGGCCGCGGCGGGTGACCATCTGCCGCTGCGAATCGAAGCGGACGGCATCAAGGGCGGTGATGTCGTCCTTGACGCCAGCGTCTCAAGCCAGTTTCTGAGCGCGCTGTGCCTACTGGGACCGCTGACCTCCGAAGGCCTGCGGATCACGGTCACGGACCTGGTGTCCGCGCCTTACATCGACCTGACGATTGCCATGATGGCGGCCTTCGGCGTCCGGGTCGACCGCGCCGGTCCGGAATTCGACATCCGGCCGCAGGTGTATCGGGCGGCGGACTTCGCCGTCGAGCCGGATGCGTCCACGGCCTCGTATTTCCTGGCCGCCGCGGCCGTCACGGGGCGCAGCGTCACCATCCCCGGGCTAGGGAGCGGATCCGCACAGGGAGACCTGGCGTTCGGCACCGAGGTGCTGACCGCGATGGGATGCACCATTGAACTGAACGAGAACTCCATCACCCTCAGCGGCCCCGATCGCCTCCGGGGCGGAGAGTTCAACATGCGAGACATCTCCGATACGATGCCCACGCTGGCGGCGATCGCGCCGTTCGCGGATGCTCCCGTGACCATCACTGACGTTGCCAACGTGCGCCTGAAAGAATGCGACCGGCTCGAGGCGATGGCGGTCAATTTGCGGTCCTGCGGAATCCGGTGCGAGACCGGACCGGACTGGATCACCGTGTATCCGGGCCAGCCGCACGGCGCCGAGATCGCCTGCTATAACGATCATCGGATCGCGATGGCCTGCAGCGTCCTCGGTTTGCGGATAGCCGAGGGGATCACGCTGGACAATCCCCTCTGCGTGGCCAAGACCTGCCCCGAGTTCTACACTCTTCTCGGCGACCTCCGCAGCGCCTGGGAAGCGGGCGAGTGAGCGAATACGGGCCCGGCCAGCCACCTGGTCGGGCCGGTAACTGTCATCCTTAGGCCGCCAGCAGGCCGAGGTCGCGCAGGCTCTCGGCTGACTCCACGATCGTCGTCTCGACGGGGCGCGGACGCCAGCCCAGCTCGTTGCGGGCGCGGTCGTTATGGATGACCGGGCGCGGCAGATCGGCCCCCGGCGCCTCCTGGGTGGGCACGCGCGCGGCCAGCGGGCCGAGCCGCCGGCGCAGGACGCCGGCCACCTCGACGAAGCTCGTCGTCGGGCCGTCGGCGACGCCCAGGAAGCGCTTACCCGCGGCCTCGGGACTGGCCATCGCGCGGATGTGCAGGTCGGCCACGTCGCGCACGTCGACGACGCCCATCCGGGCCCGGGGCGCGACGCTCATCGTCCCGTCGAGCATCGCCTTGATCAGCTGCATCGAGGAGCGCAGGTCACTCGTGAGGGTGGGCCCGAGGATGAACGTCGGGTTGACCACGACGAGCTCGGTGTCGCCGCCGTCGCGGCGCATCAGGTCCCACGCGGCACGCTCAGCGATCGCCTTGGAGCGCGGGTAGGCCGCCAGGCCCGGCGTGTCGGGATCGGTCCAGTCGGCTTCGGTGAACTCGGCGCCCGGCTTGGGCGTGTAGCCGATCGCCGCGAACGACGAGGTCAGCACGACGCGCCGGGCGCCCGCGTCGCGGGCGGCCCGCAGCACCCGCAGCGCGCCCTCACGGGCGGGGACGATCAGATCGTCGGGGTCCTCGGGCTGGACGTACGGGATGGGCGAGGCGACGTGATGGACCTCCTCGCAGCCGGCCATCGCGGCTTTCCAGCCGTCATCGGCCGACAGGTCCGCCACGGCGAGCTCCAGGCCGGCGTCGTCGGCGTCGCCGCGGCGCACCGCCGCGCGCAGGCCGGCCTCGCGGTCCGTCGAACGCACCGTGGCGCGCACCGGGCTGCCGGTTCGGAGCAGCGCGGCGATCAGCTGCGTGCCCACGTAGCCGGACCCGCCGGTGACCAGGACCGGGCTCATCACTGCACCCCCATGCGGCCGGCCGCGGCTCTGACTTCCGGCCACGCCTCCGCCTCCGCGGCGGCGTCGCCGCGGTCCCGGGCGTCCCACACGGCCGCCTTCGCGCGCAGGTAGCCAAGCCGCGTCTGCTGGGCGACGATCTCGGCCTCGATGCGCTCGGCGTGGCGCAGCAGCAGATCGCGCTGCTCGGCCGCCGCGGCCCGCCCCCGGCTGCGGTTGGCCTGGTAGGTGCGCATGTCCTGGATGCCCACGCCGACCGCGCGCAGGCAGGCCAGCGCCTCGAGCGTGTGCAGGTCCTCGTCGCGGTAACGGCGATGCCCGCTGTTCTCGTCGCGATCGACCGGGCCGACCAGCCCGACCTGCTCGTAGTAGCGCAGCGTCGGCTCGCTCAGCCCGCTGCGCCGGGACACATCCTGGATGGTGAACGCTGTCATACGGGCAGCTTGGCATACCTCAAGCGCTTGAAGGCAAACCCAAGAAACCAGCTTCTCGGATCAGTGCCGCGTCGGCCGCGTCGGCCAGCGACTCTAACCGCGCGGTACCAGGGCGAGCTGGCGCGACTGGGCGACAAGGCGCCCGGTTGAGTCCCAGATTTCGCCGTCCTCTTCCAGGAAGCCACCGGTCACGAAGTGCGTGGCGAACATGCATCGCAGCCATCCGGGCTCGGGCCGAGCGCGAACGTGCACAGTGAGTTCGATGGTGGGCGTCCACGCCACTGGAAAATCGGCATTGAAGGCTGTCGGCGGAAAGGCGTCGACGGCACACAGAAGAGCGATAGTGTCGGCCGGTTCATCGTCGCGAAGCCGGAACCAGCCGCGCATCAGCGCTTGCCCCGTCCGTTTGCCCAGCAGGAACTGGCCGTCTTCTGGATGGAGGCGGAGCTCGATTTTCCCCATGAACGGTGGCGGGAAAGTATCGGTTGCCACCACCGGCAGGCAGTCGCCAGGATCGGGCATTTCCGGGGGACCCTGGTCGAGGATCTCCGGTCCTGACGCCTCGGTGAGGTCGCCGAAGGTGCCGATGCAGCCCAGCAGCGCCCGCCCTTTCGAAAAGAGTGTCGCAGTGCCGGAACTGAACCTTCGGCCCTCCTTCAGGACCTGGGTCTCAATCGATACGTCACCGGGCTGGCCCGGCTGGAAGTAGTGAGCCGAGATAGTCACCGGGTCGGGACGAGCGAGCGCGACCGTCAGTGCGCGGGCGACGATCGCCAGCAGGTATCCGCCGTTCGCATTGCCCACAATGTCCCAGCCTGGAGCAATCGCACCAGACCAGGCGGCGCGCTGTCCCGCGGCACCGGCGTCCGCCGCGGAGATATCGAGCTTCGCGATCTCAGTCGCGGTTCGGAAAATCGATGATTGATGGTCTAGGTGCTGGGTCACCGAATCACCTCCCCGGGTCGCGATTGCGTTCCCCGTAAACCCGTACGGAACGACTGATGTAGCCCAGTATCCCGGGTCAAACCCAGGCAGGCTTAGCCAGGGCAGCGATTGCGGCCTCGCCGAGCGCTGGACAGGGCTGGTGACCGGGTTAGCCTCGCTCCTCGCTGGCCGCAACCGCTCCGGCGGAGAGGGAAGCTGGCAGGCCCACGACGGCGAGGTAGTCGCGGGCGGCGCGGCGGCAGCGCAGCACGATCACTTGCGCGTTCCCGGCGTGGTCGGCGATCAGCCCACGGACGCGCGGGGCCATCTGGCCGTCCAGGTGGACGGGAGTGATTCCCAGCAGGATGCCCAGTGAGCGGGACAGGTGAGACTTGCCGCTGCCGCCGCAGCCGATAATCGCGATCCGGTCCACGGGCCACGACCCTAGCGAGCAGCCGCTGACCCCGGGGTCCGGACGCGCTGAAACCATCAGTGAGTCTCCTGAGGGATAGCAGACGGGGGTTCAGGCTCCGGCGAGAGCTTTGACGCTCTGGGCCGCGGCGTGGATGAGGGCGGAGAGTTCCGGAGGCGTGTGCAATTCGCTAACCTGGCTGAGCGGTACCCATCGCACGCCTTGGACCTCTTCGGCTTGGGCGGCGAGCGCGGCGGGGTCTGATGTGGGTCGCAGCACGTATATGCAGTCGATGTGCTGGACCGTCTGCCCGGCTTCGGGGACGTCCTCGACCAAGATGGTGAAGGGCGAGGGGAGCACCTGAACGGCGTCATGCGCGAATACGTCGGGGGCGATGATCGCGCAATCGAGTCCCGTCTCCTCGCGGACTTCGCGCAGGACCGCCTGCACGGGGTCTTCGTCCGGGTCGATGTGGCCGCCGGGCGGCATCCACCATCCGAGCTTCACATGCTCGATGAGCAGGACCGTGTCCTGATACAGGACAATCCCGGCAAAGCCTAGCCGCTAGCGATTAGGAGGCACCATGAGTGGACCTCGGATGTACCCAGCGGCCGGTCGGCGCGTCCGGCGCCGCTAGGTCAGCACGGATTCAGCACGGGGTCGGGAAACGACGGGAAATAACCGGCATCAATCGGGTAAACCGGACACGAGAACAGGACGCCCGACTCGGCGCCTAACGGCCCGTTCTACGGCCACAAGTACCGGAGAAGCCGCAGTTCAGCGGCCCGATTTCAGCCCTTCAGCAGTTGCCGGGCCATCACCATCCGCTGGATCTGGTTGGTGCCCTCGTAGATCTGGGTGATCTTGGCTGTGCATGAGCATGGCCTCCGGGTTTGTCTCTGAATCCCTTGCTGGCCTGGGGTTTGCCGTTGGCTGTCATTGGCTGTCATTGGCAGGATTCGGCTGTCTGACGGAGCAGTCACGGAACGGGTTCTGTGAGGGACCAATCGGAGCAGACTTCGGCGCCACTCCCCCGGCCCCGGGTAGATCAGGACTCCCGCAGGCTTGCCGCAGCCTCAGCGATCAGGCGCCGCGCCTCGTCCCCCGTGACAGCCTCAGCCATCAGGGCGTCCGCGATCTTGTCATAGGCAGCTGACTCGCTGCCGATGTACTTCTCTTCGGAGGTGAAGGTCTCCACGACGGTGATGTCATCGGCCGTGAGGAAGCCGACCATCGGGGCCACATCAAGCACCCGGCCCGGTGGGATGATTGCCAGCGTCACGTTCCCTAGTCCGGACACAGCGAGCAGCCGGTCGAGCTGGCCGGCCATCACCCGCGGCGGGCAGAGCAGGTAGCGGAGCGCCGCCTCGCACATGATGAACTCGAACGTCCGGCTGCCGTCATAGAGCACTTCCTGCCGCCGCATCCTTGCCGCCACGGATCGCTCGACATCGGACTCCGCGAAGTCGTGCAGCCGTACAGCTTCGAGCATCCGGTAACGGGCGTAGTCGGCCGTCTGGAGCAGGCCGGGAACCGTCATGATCTCGAAGTTGCGGATGTGAACCGCGGTCCGGACGAGCTTGTCGAACTCGGCCTGGAGGGCAGCGTGCCCGCGGCGCAGCTTGTGGCGCCACTGCTCGTGGACGGCCTGGGCCTCGGACAGCAGGTCGAGCAGGGCGGGGATTTCCTCGGGATGGCCGCACGCTTGCGCCCACCTGGTGATGTCGTCCTCGCTCGGCATCTGCTGGCCGCGTTCGAGCTTCGGCACCCGCGACCGGGATTTCCACCCGAGTTGCCCGGCCAGCTGCGCACCAGTTAGCCCGGCGTCCTTGCGCAAGCGCTTCAAGCGCTCCGCGAGGCCGCCGGGCTGGTTAAGCGTGTCTCCTGTCGGCTGCAAGATGGTTCCTCGATCAGGCGGCGGCGAACTCTTCCGCCGGGGTGGCGTTACGGACTGCCAGGTCCCGCCATTTGCGGTGAAGGGCGACGACATCGGACTCGGCGACGAGCTCCTTGCCGTCGATGCGCCCTTCGGCCGTGTAGTGCATCTGGATCACGCGCTCGTCGTCTAGCAGCCACCAGTCGCAATCCAGCGGCAGCCCGTCCATGATCGCAGCGCTCCGGGCGATGTAGCTGATCTGCTCGCCTGCGCTCAGGTGCCACGGGAGCGACCAGAGCTGCCATCGCTGGTAGTCGCTGGGCGGTTCGGAGATGACCCGCACCCGCGAGATCCGCTTGCCTTGCCGCGTAAGCTCGGCGACCTGGTCCAGCCACGGTCGCCACCATCCGATCTCAGGCGGCGGCTGCGGCGAGCCTGCGAGGAACCGCTCCAGGTCGGCCGCCTCGTAGTCCAGCGCGTACGTCTCCTGGGCCTCGAAGTAGAACGCCGTCCTGCGGAACGACCGCAGCAGGTCCCCGAACTCGTCATCGGTGATGCGGCGAAGCATCAGGCGAGGCCCTTGATGCGATCGATGACGTTGGCCGGGACGAACACGGCGGCCTCGTCGCCGCCGAGGTCGCGCAGCTGGGCCCGCGTCTCCGCGTCGAGCAGCTTGCCTTGGACCACATAGCCGCCGTCCGTCCGGTACATGGCCGGGCAGTTGCCAACGTTCGATCCAGAGTCTTTCCACATGAATTCGAGCTGCATCGCTGGTCCTTTCTCGTGCCAGGTTTCCCCTTGATTGTTCTCCAAAGTGCCCCGGCCGTCCAGCACGGCCCGACCGGGGCGGGGAACCTGGCTCTCTGATTCTAGAACATCTAGTTTGGAGCTTGAATGTTCGCGAACATTGACTTACGTTGGAACCGGACAGAGCGTCCATCGCAACTACAGCGACCGGAACGCCAATAGAAGCCAGAAGGACGGGACACGTGAACACTGCCCCCGAGCGCAGGACCGACCGGCTGATCCTTCCGAGGGAAGCTGCAGCCCAGTTCGGCGTGACAGCAAAGAGCCTGCGGCGCTGGCACGCGCTCGGCCTGATCGGCGCGCGCCGAACGCTGGGCGGCCAACGCCGCTACTGGGAGTCCGAGGTGTGTGCCCGTGCTGCCGAGCTAGACGAGGCGGCAGCGTGATGGCACGCAACCCCGTCACCGACCTGGCCGCCCTGCATGGCGCCCTCGGGTGCGCCACCACGGCCGTGGTCCAGGCGTTCCGAGGTGACGCGGATTCCGCCTCGCTGTCGCTGATCGAGGCGCAGGTAGCCGCTGAGGAGGCGTTCGCGCCGACGAGTCCCGAATCCGACGCCCTCAACGTGGTGTTCGCCGCGATCGCGCAGGCGGCATCAGCCAGAACAGTAATCGGCCGGCCGTGATGTTCCCCCACCACGACCGGCCTCAGAACCACTCCCGCGTAACCGAGAGAGGACCTGAAGTGAAAATAGCAGCACCTCACCCCGGCGCCGAGTCGAGGTCAGAAATCGAGCACGTGTTCACCCTCAACCCGGCCGGCCTGACCGTCACCCACGCTGACTTCGGAGGCGGTGACCCGCTGTGCGGGTTCATCGGCGACGATGAGACGGCCAGCGGCGACTGGTCCGTGGTCGACTGCCGGGATTGCCTGGCCGCGGCCCCGTCCCCGGCGCCCGCAGTCCGCAGCCGTACTTTCGCCGGACGCCCCGAATCGGTCCGGGCGGCCCGGTCCTGGGTGGCCGGTTTCTTTGCCGGTCCCGCGGCCGCGGCCGACGCCGCGCTGATGACCTCCGAGTTGTTCACCAACGCTGTCCTGCACTCGGCGTCCGGCCTTCCCGGGGGCTCGGTCACGGTGAAGGTGGCGGCTGGCGACAGAACCGCACGGGTCGACGTCATCGACGAGGGCGCGATGCGTGCCTGCGCGCCGCACGGCCTCGGCAAGGGCCTGGCGATCGTCGCGCAGCTGGCCGACGTCTTCGGCGGCGATGGCTGCGACCGGTGGTTCGCTCTTCGTACGGGCGGTGCGCGATGACCGGGCAGCGGGACGTGCTCCGCGGATTCGGAAACTCGGCCATCAACGCGCTGATGCTCCAGGCCGCCGCCGAGGTCCGCGCATGTCGTGAGGTCATCCGCGAGGCGGGCCCGGACATGGCCGGCGACCTGCAGGCGTGCACAGAGGCCCTCGATTCGCTCAAGGACGCCATTGACCGGACGGCGGCGGCCGTAACCCTCGCCGTCCTGGACCCGTACCCGGCGCCCTATCACGCCCGCAAGGTTCCCGCTCCGCGCCCGCGTCACCTGCAAGTCGTCAGCCGCCGCGCCGGAAATGCCGAGGGGACCCGATGACCATGACTGCCGAGCAGCCCCCCCGCCAGAACGCCCAGGGCGACCCGTGCCCGGACTGGTGCGTCGCCGACCACTCCGAGTCCTGGTCGTCGGCCCACGTCAGCCGCCCGGCTGATGCCGGGCACGCCTGGGCGTCTGCAGTCCGCACTGACGGGAGCCTCTATGTCGCCATCGCCGGCCACGAGGGCGGCACCTGGGCGGACCTGCGGCTGAGCCCGCACGACGCGGAGCAGCTGGCCATCCTGGCCGCGATAACCGGGGCCAGCGAACTGGCCGCCGTCATCCGCCAGGCCGCCGCCCTCATCGCGGAGGACCAGCCATGACCGCCCGCCCTGACCCGTTCAGGGTCCACGTCGCCGATCAGGTCCTCGGCGCGCTGGCCGAGGCGGAGACGCCGCTGTCGACGCCGGCCCTGCAGGACCGCACCGGGTACGGCATGCGCCACGGGCAGCTCGTCTACACCGTGCTGGCCCGGCTCGCTGCCAGCGGCGACGTGGAGAAGATCAGCACCCCCGGCGTGAAGCCCGTTTATTGGCGGCGCCTGGCTCCCCAGGTCAGCCTGCCGCCGCTGACCGTCTGCACTGACCACGACCGGAGGCGGCCACGATGAAGCTCCGCCTGCACGGCACCGCCGAGGAGTGCGAGGAGGCCGTCGAACTGCTCGGCAGCATCATGCTGATCCAGTCCGTCAGCGACCCGTACCCGGACCGCGGGCGCAGCGTCCTGGTCCGCGTCTACATCGAGGCCATACCGCGAGGTGCCCGGTGACCGCCCCCGTGCCTGCCGTGCTGATCATGCTCGGCCTCATCGTGTCGGCCAGGATCCGGCTTAACGCCGTCATCCTCGGCCAGGCCGTGTCGGTGCCCGTGCTGGGGCTCATCGCCGCCGCGGTGGTGCTCCTGCTCGCCGCCATCGTGCTGTACCTATTCCGCACAGCTGTGCGTGATGGCGCGTTCCTGTACCTGCGCCCGAGGGTGGTGAGACTGTGAACAACGACAGCATCGCCGTCCGCTCGGTCAACGCCTGCTACGCCCTCATGGCCATCGTGACCGTCGTCGCGACCGCCGTCGGGTTCTGGCTCTCGTACGCCGGGCTGCACAGTTTCGCCGTCCGTGCGGGACTGAGCGGACCCGAGGCGTGGGCGTGGCCGTCGAGCGTCGATCTGTTCATCCTCGCCGGCGAGCTGGGCATCACGATTTCGACGCTCCGCGACGGGAAAACGGACTGGCGCGCATGGGTGTACTTCGGGGCTGGCGCCGGGCCATCCGTGGCGTTCAACGTGCTGCACGTCCTGCACATTGTCGTCTGGGCGAAATACGCTGTCGCCGCCACACCGCCCGTTGCCGCCGTACTCGCCCTAGCTGCGCTTATGCAGCAGGTAATCAACCTCCCGGATGCGCTCAAGCACCTGCACGGGCGCGGCCAAACTGTCCAATCTGGTCAGCTTCCGTCGCCCCTCCCGAACGCCGCCGAAGCTGCCGCAGAGGCATCCCTGCGCGCCACTCTCGCGGCAGGCAATCCGTGGTCCGTCAACGCGCTCGTGACCAACTTCCGTCTGACCCGCCCCGAGGCGACGAAACTGCGCACGCGGGTGTTGGCCGGGAGCAACGGACACGCACCCGAAAACCTTCGTGACACGAACGATTCTGACACCCCGTAACCGCCGGACGGCGGGCTCGCTTCCTAGGGCTCAGACCCGCCGTCCGGCACTCTCCCGAAGGAGGACACCATCATGGCCGAGTGGTCGCTGGATGGTCTACCTGCCGACGATGGCGACGAGCACGACGAAACCGCGCTCGAGCCCGACAGCGCCATCGAGGGGACGGTCGTCCCGTTCCCTCGTCCGGCCGGGCTGCCTGCGCCCGCGCCGCGCAAGGCCGTTCCCGGCCAGCGCGGCGAATTGCGGCGGATCATCCCGGAGCACCTTTCCACCGTGGCCGGGATCCGCAAGGCGCTGCGGTGGCGGTGGCGCCGGGCCCGTCATATCAGCCTGTATCACCTGATCAGGACGCCTAAGCGGGTACCGCTGGCGCTGTGGTGGGCCGCGGTGGGCGTGCTGCGCCTGGAGCTGGCGTTCCACGCGTGGGCGTTCGCCACTGAGCAGGCCTACCTGCGCGGCCAGACGATCGAGGCGGGCGATATCCGCAGCTACCTGCAGGTGCACAAGGAGGGCAAGGAAACCCGGCTGTTCCGGGTGCCGGTGCTGCTCGCCGCGCATGTGGTGGTGCTCGCCGCGGCGGTGGTCCTGACCGTCAGGTTCCCCCTCGGCTGGCTCCCGGTCGCGCTGCTGGGCGTGCCGTTCCTGGCCATGGCGGGGCGTCCGGATGACCGGCCGATCGTGGACTCGGCGGTCATCCCGACCTCGTTCGAGCCGGTGACCGAGCAGGCCCTGATCCGGGCGCTCGGCGGCCTCGGCATCGGCGAGCTGAACCGGGGCCTGCGGGAAGACCCGGAGCATGCGGTCATGCCGATCGCCCCGATCACCAGGGACGGGAACGGCTGGCTGGCGCTGTACGAGCTGCCGCACGGCGTCACCGCCGGGGAGGTGTCCGAGCGCCGCGAGCGGCTGGCCTCCGGGCTGCGCAGGCCGCTGGGCTGCGTGTGGCCCGAAACGATGCACAAGAGGCATCCCGGCGCGCTGAACCTGTACGTCGCCGATGAGGACATGACCGAGGCCGACCGGGGAGCCTGGCCGCTGGCCCGGCGCGGTGCTGTCGACCTGTTCAAGTCCACGGTGTTCGCCACCGACCCGCGCGGCCGGGCCGCGGCGGTCACGCTGATGTACACGAGCGTGATCATCGGCTCGATCCCCCGGATGGGCAAGACGTTCCTGCTCCGCACGCTGCTGCTGATCTGCGCCCTGGACGTCCGGACCGAGATCCACGCCTACGACCTGAAGGGCACCGGGGACCTGGCGCCGCTGCGCCCGGTGGCGCACCGCTACCGGGCCGGGGACGAGCCCGAGGACATGGATTACCTGATGGCCGACCTGCGGGCGATGCGGACCGAGATGCGGCGCCGGACCAAGGTGATCCGCGAGCTCGGCGAGGCCGGTGATCCCCGCTGCCCGGAGAGCAAGGTCACGCCCGAGCTGGCCGCGGACAAGCGCCTCGGCCTGCACCCGGTCGCGCTGGCCGTCGATGAGTGCCAGGTGCTGTTCGAGCACCCGGTCTACGGGGCCGAGGCCGAGACGATCTGCACCGACATGGCTAAGCGCGGCCCGGCGCTGGCCATCATCCAGATGCTGGCCACCCAGCGGCCGGACGCCAAGTCGATCCCCACGCCGATCAGCGCGGCCGCGATCCTGCGGATGTGCCTGAAGGTGATGGGCCAGGTCGAAAACGACATGGTGCTCGGGACCAGCGCCTACCGCAACGGGATCCGGGCCACCATGTTCAGCTTCGACGACAAGGGCGTCTTCTACTTCTCGGGTGAGGGCAAGGCCCCGCAGATCCTGTACGGCTACGGGTTCGACCTGCCCGAGTCCAAGGTGATCGCCGCCCGGGCCCGGGTGATGCGCGAGCACGCCGGGCGGATCACCGGCTACGCCCTCGGCCATGACCACGACGGCACCCCGGCCCGCCGCCTGGTCGACGACGTCCTCACGGTGTTCGGCGACGCGAAGGCGCTGTGGTGCCAGACCATCGCCGAGCGGCTCGCCGGATCCTTCGCCGAGGCCTACGCCGACACCACCCAGGACGCCGTCGCCAGCCAGCTCCGCGCGCTCGGCGTTAACGTCCGTGGTGTCCGGGAGACCGGCCGCAGCAGTGACGGACCTCGCTCCGGATGCCAAAGAGCCGACCTCGAGCGGCTTTCCGGAGACGGCGATGCGTAGCGCAGGCCCCGTCAGGCGTCGCGCTACCGCAACATCCGGCGACCAGCGGCAACGCCGTCGCGCCGCAACGTCCGCAACGTCGTGCGATGCCGCTGACCTGCGCTGTCGCGCTGTAGCGCTACATCTGGCCCGGACGGCGCGGAGCGATCCCATGGGAGGCAGCGGCGGTGACCATCAGACCGCGACTGAACGTCACGTGCGGCCGGTGCGGCAAGCGCCGCGAGGGCCTGCGGCACGTGTGCCGGTCCAACTCCGCGCGCCGCGCCACGGTCAGGCTGCGGCCCGTGCTCGGCGGCTGCGCCCGGTGCGGAAAGCAGTACGGCGGCCGGAACGGGAACCCGCTGACCCACGTCTGCAACCCGCGCGCCGGGGAGTTCCGCAAGCGCAAGAGGACCGAGGCCAGCAAGGCCGCACGAGCCAAGCGGCAGGCGCCGGTCACCGCGGCGCGAACCAGGGAACGCGAGCGGTCCAAAGCCCAGCTCGAACGGCTCAAAGCACGCTACGAGCTGCGCCTGGCCGCCGCACGAGCCAAGGCGAAAACGCCGGCCAGGAAACCGCCCGCGTCGAAGAGCGCCAAGCCGCGCAAGCCGCCGCACGAGTACCAGTCCTGCATGGACGGGGGCTGCCAGCGCCCGGTCTGCATCGCGTTCAAAGAGGGCTACCGGGATGGAGACCGGGACGGCTACCAGCGGGGCTACGACAAGGGGTTCCCCGACGGCATCGCCGCGTGCCCGCTAACCCACAAGTGAGGAGGAACACGCGATGACGATCCTGATCCTGGCCGCGGTCATCGGGCTGCCGCTGTATACGGCGTTCTGCCTGATCCGGCCCACCAAGAGATGCCGCCGGTGCGGCGGGTGGGGCAGCAAAGCCGCCCGTCGCCGCCGGGCCCCACGCCGGCAATGCCGCCGCTGCGACGGAACCGGGAAGCGGTTCCGGGTGCCCGCCCAGATCGCCTACCGCGTCCGCGGCGCGAAGCGGCGCCACTCCGAACTCACTCTCCGGGCTGCGGAACGGGCCGCAGCCGCCGAGCCAGACCGCGACGAGGAGCGAGAGCGGGCGCGGTCATGAGCTGTCCCGGGTTGCACTGCGCGGGGTGTGCTGGCGGCATGGCCGTGCCCGTCCTGCCGCTGGCCGGGGTCTACGGCGTCGTCTGGATCGCCGAGCACCTAGTCGAGGTCGCCATCGTGTGCGGCGTGAGCGGCGCCCTGGCCGTCGCTGCGGTCATATGGCTGATGCGATGGTCCGATCGCCGTGACGCCGCTCGGCGGGCCGCGTGGGAACTCCGGTACATCCGCGAGGAACCGCTAATCCGAACCGTGCGTTCGGATTTGCCGGCCTCGGCCGAGCGGGCCGCGCTGCCGTTCCGTGACCTTCACATACACATCGACGGCCAGCCGAACCCCGAGCACGCCGCCATCATCAGGCAAGCCATCACCGGAAGGACCGGCCAGTCATGACCGTCATCGTCATCGTTGCCGTCGTCGTCGCCTACCTGGCGTTTCACGGCGGCCACGCGCACTCCAACTACCGCCACGGCCGGGCCCGCGGAAAGCGCGGCGTCAACCTGTTCTGGTCGAGCGCGCGCGGCCCCTATGTCACGATCCCCGGGCCATTCGGCACCCGGATCGGGCACCGGCTGTAGCACTCGCGGAATCAGTCGGACGGCGACTGAAATCCGCCACGGCCGGACGGATCTACCGGCGAGTAGGTCTGCACTCAGGTGCCGGTTCCGGCCTCAGATCCGTGAGGACTCTCACGGATACCCCTGAAAGGAGGGCGTGACCTGGCGCCGGGGCGCGGGTACGGTAGTCGCTCTCCGGAACCGGTCAACACCCGAACGAACACGCCCAAGGGGGGCTACTAACCGATGAGGACTCCTAAGGCCTTAATTCACCGGCCCATTACGGGCATGGCCAGGCGTGTCAACACCTGGCCAGCCCTTGACCCGCCACCTGACTTGACCAGGGAGCAGACCATGACCGAATCATCCCAGAGACCTGCGCTAACCCTAATACGCGATGATCAGCCGACTAACCGAAACATTGTTTCGGTTAGCCCCGGCCGGGCGGCAAAGGTGCCCCTTCTCTACGACTACAACGCCACTCCCGAGGTGAGAGACCAGCAGCTCGCCGCCGCAACGGTGCGGGCACTGTCCGAGGACCCCGAGGTCCGCGAGGCCGAGGCATTCTGCCGGGACATGCTGACCGCGAAGCACGCCTGGCCAGCGAAGCGGCACCTTCACTCAGTCGGCGACGACACCGCCTAGAAGTGCGAGGGGAAGACGATCCGGCGGCCAGCGCAGGCCCTGGGGACGAAGAGCCCGGCCTGGCCTTACAGGAAGGGCCGCATACCCGGCGGGCACCACTGCCTGGCGGCAGCATTAGCCAGAGGACAGGTGGCAACTCTGGGCGCCTATCCACGCAGGTCTGGACCTGCCCGTCATCTGCATCTATCGTGCGACTTGTGCAGAAGCGCCACTTCCCGTTCATCCTCATCGCCATCCTCATCGTGGGCTACGCTCTCGCTAGCCTCCTGGGCCTCGTCCTCGCCGCGGTCGGCCTGTTCATCGTCTACCTCGCCTCGCTGCGCATCCACCCCCGCGTCCGTCACGCCGGCTGGCGTGGCTGCGGGGGCACCGGGGAGCACCGGGGGTCCGTCTTCACCTGGACTCACCGCAAATGCCCCGGCTGCAACGGCGGCCGTCTCATCCGCCGGGGAGCGGGCATCTGGGGGGCTGAGCACATAAGGCACGAGCACGCCCGGACCAAGAAGGCGAGGGCCACGGCGAAGTCAAGCGGGACGTGGCGGTAAGCCCGGTCACGGGATAACAACAGGACCACGTCGACTTCGCACCCTCTGCACACCTTCGCCCCGTTACCCGCGTCCCCTCATCGGGAGCGCGGCAACGGTGCCGCGCATGGGGAGGGACCGCCATGACTGACCAGCCGCCGCAGGATTCGTACCCGCCGCCGCAGGGACCGCCTCCGGGCTGGTACCCGGACCCGCAGGACGCATCCGCCCAGCGATGGTGGAGCGGACGGGACTGGACGGAGCACACGCAGCCGTCGCCGGGCGCGACCCCGGCCGCCAAGCCGCAGCCAGCGGCACATACGGCTCCGCAGTCCAGGCAAGGCGAACTGGCAGCCATCCGCAAGCACTGGGGCCGCAACATCCTCACTCTCATCGGCGCCCTGGTCGTGGCGGGGGTCATCATCAGCCTCCTGTCGCACAGCAGCTCGGGCGGCAGCTCGGGTCCGTGCACGTCCGGCGCCTGCATCGCCACCGATATCCGGCAGTCTCTCGTCAACACCCTCGACAAGGGCGATGCCGTGTTCACGAAGATGAACTGTGACCCGTCCAGCGTGAAGGAGCCGAGCAGCGGGACGTATACCGAGAACTGCACCGCGGCCTACTCGGACGGGACCACAGCATCCGGGACCGGGACGGTGGACACCTCGCAGAACGAGACAACGTTCACGCCCTCGGGGCTATGAGCTCGGATTGTCCCCGAGGACGGCAAGGAAGCGCCCGGCCCTCGTGCGATGCTAGAACGCGTGATCGAAATACGCTCGGTGGCTGACCGCATCCTTGTCGCCCAGCTCCATGGCACGGCGAAGCGCCATGCGAAATGGCGTGAGCTGACCGAAGCCGAGCGCGACGCCGCGGTGAAGGAGCTGCGCGAGCTCGCCGCGGGCCGGGCCGATCTCCTGGCCCATGTCGCGGGTCTCCTGGAGGGATTCGGCGACGGCGCGCTCGATGAGCCGCTAGTCCGGCAGGCCGCCCGGCTGTGTTGGGCCGCCGGTGCTGATCCGGACTCAATCCCGGCATGGATCGAGGAGGGGCGGCGCCGGAGGGCCGTAGCGAGCATGCCGCCGATGTCAGGCGGATTGCACGGCAGGGGAGGGCGGCACGGTTAGCCCGCCCGTCCCGGCAGGATCACGCCGGCCTGCCAGTTGTTGCTCGCCTTTGTGAGCAGTCCCTGCTGGAACCTCGTCAGCAACTGGTCTTCGCTGGCGACAGAGCCCTGGATGTTGATGTCGTAGTGATTGTTGATGATGGTCGTGCCTCCGCCACCTGAACCACCTGAGCCGCCCCCGGACCCTCCGCCGTGCCCGTAGGCACCGAACGACGGGGCGTGATACCCCCCCGCCATCGCCGAGCCCATCCGGCCTACTGCGGCAGCAGCCATCGGAGTGCCCCGGTTGACGCCCATCGCCGCCCCGGCCGGGACCATCTCAGCCAGGTCCGCGAACACCTGCGACGGGCTGGAGATCTTCAGGTCTTTCTTCAGTTCGTCGACCATCTCGGTGGCCATGTGATCGATCGCCCCGACGACGGAGGACAGTTCGCCCTTCATGCCCGCTGCGAGGCCCGCGCCGATCTGGGATCCGCTCTCGTACATCGAGTTCGCCGAGGTCACGCCGAGCTGCTTCGCCGCGGCGTTCATCTGGCTCTGGAGCGCGTTGAGCTGCGCCACGGCGCCCTTGCCGCCGCTGGCGATCGCCTGCGCGATGGGAAGTCCCGTCGAGGCGCCCGACTGGATGATCTGCCCCAGCTCGGTCGTGTTGAGGCCCATCTTCTTGTCCTGGCCGATGGCCGAGTTGAACGCCTTGATCTGCTGGAGCTGCGCCTGCTCGCCGCTGATCAGGTCCGACGCCTGGTACTGCGCGGCAGGCGCGGGTGCCGAGGTGCTGGTGTCCGCGCTCTGGATGTTCCCCGCGACATTGACGATGGAGGCGTTGCTGATGGCGCTGGACTGGACGTTCGAGGCGTAAGCGTCGGCCGCCTTGATGTTCGCCTCGATCGTCGCCCGCTGGTGCTCCAGGCCCTGCATCTTCGCCGTGTCGGACTTCAGGAACGCCACGGCGGCGGAGTCCTGGCTCTTGGTGATATCCCCGGCCTTGAACGCGGACGCCACGTCGGCCGCCAGGGCCTTGTACGTGGCCGTGGTCGTGCCGTTGGTCCACGGCGTGGTCGCGGCCTTGGCCAGGTCCGCGGCAGCGGCGGAAACGGAGCCCTGACCGCCTTCGAGGCCCAGGACCAGGCCGGCGACGGTGTCCTTGCCGATCTTCTCCGTGACCTTGGACGGGGAGTGGGAATCCAGGGAGGTCTTCATCGCGGCTGTCGCCGCGGCGGCGACGCTGGCAGCGGCGGCCACGGCGGCGCTCTTGCCCGCCTCGATGCCCTGCGCGAAACCGGCGCTGACTCCCACGCCGTCAGCGCGGGCCGGGCCCTTCGCCGCCGTGAAGGGGCTCAGGTCGGGCGGAGCGACCTTCACCGGCTTGTGCAGCGCCTCGGCCAGCATGGAGTCGAACTGCTGCCCGGCCTGCTGCGCCTTCCCCGTGAACGAGGACAGGTCCGGCGGGGGTACCTTGACGGGCTTGCCCATCGCCTGCGCCAGGGCGGCGCTGAAGGACTCGGAGGGGGCGGCGGCCTTGGCCGGGACAGTCTCGGCCTCCGCTATGCCGATGGTGTCCGTGATGTTCTGGTACTTCGCAGGAGTCGCGGCAAGCGGCGTGGCGGGGGCAGAAAAGACCGGAGACTTGTTGCCAGGCTCCGGGATGCCGAAGCGCGACTCGAACTGGCCCTGCTGGGCGGAGGCGATCGCCGGGGCTTTCGAGACGCCGAACAGGGCCTCGCTGATCGCCTTGCCGATGCTCAGCCCCACGCTGGACATGGCGAGCGCCGACTCGTAGCCGCCGGTCTCGCGGTTCACGTCGTAGTTCCCCGGCGCCTGCGGGCTCTGGAGGTACTGGTTCAGCTTCCCGGCCGGGGTGCCCTTCGGGGCTAGCGAGTCGCCTTCGCCCCTGATGATCATCCCGGCCAGGACGCCCGCGATGATCGGGTTCGCCGCGCTGGCCAGCCCGGCAGTGTCCATTCCGCCCGCGCCCGCGACTTTCGTGAACAGGCTGGCGCCGCCGACGCCTTCCGCGGCGTTTTCGGCGCCGTTCTCCGCGTCCGATTCGGGAGTCGTCTTCCCGGGGGTGGTGCCGAGCGGGTTCCCGCTGGGCTCCCCGGTGCTCAGCTTCTCCGCCGCGGCGCTGAGGTCGGCCGCAGCGCCCTTCAGCCCGGCGCCGGCGGTGTCGAGACTGCCTGCCGCCGTGTCCAGGCCCGCGCTCTTGCCGATGTTCGCCAGGTTGGACAGCCCCGGGATGTGCAGCGTCTCCGCGATCTTCCCGACGCTCGACGCGGCGGTTGCCCCGGCACTGGCCACCTTTCCCGCCACGGTAACGGCACCGAGGACCCCGGCCCCCTCAACGAGAGGCTTGGTCAGGCCGGGGTTGCTGGCCAGGAAGCCGCCGACATCCGACAGCCCGTGCATGAGTCCCGTCAGGGCCGGAAGGGCAACCTGCCCGGCCTGGGTAGCCACGGCCTGCGCGGTCTTATCGAAGCTCCCGAGCTGGAAGTTCAGCGTCGACTGGACCTTCGACCACCCGGTCACGTTCGCCCCGGCGTGCTGAGCCGCGTCTGCGATCGCGTCGGTGTTCGACTTGAACGTGGCCGCGTGACCGTTCGTCAGCTCCATCGCGACGTTGAGGCCGGTCTGGCCGCCGGTCAATTTGCTCATGGCCGCCGCGTAGGTCTGCGCGGCAGGCGACCCGGACTTCAGCAGGTCATTGAACCCGCTGGCGGTGTTCTCCACGGTGGCGAACTGCTGGAGCAGGTTCTTGTTCTTCGCCGACTCGCTCCCGGAGTAGACCTCGGCATTCCATTCCTTCGCCGTGGTCTTGCCGTCCGCATAGGCCTGCGCGGTGTTCCGGATCGACGCGGGCATCGCGGAGATCATCGTGGTCGCGTCGGCCGCGGCGGACTTGGACTGGTTGAACGTCTTGAACAGGACGTCGCCGGCCGGGCCCATCGACTTCATCACCGTGCTGGACAGTTCCTCGAAGGTGCCGGTCAGCCCCTTCTTGCCCAGCTGGTTCTCGATGCTCACCGGGTTGAGCCCGAGCTGCTGCATCTCCTTGGTCTGCACGGAGTTCGGGTTCTCGATCGAGGTGATGACATGCGACAGGTTCTGGGCGGCCCGCTCCGGCGAGACGCCCATCGCCGTCATGGTGGACAGCGCCCCGCCGACCTGCGAGAAGGACAGCTTCGCGGCAGAAGCGGCCGGGAGGACGTCGGGCAGCGCGCCGACCGCCCCGGCCATCGTCATCTTGCCCCGGCTGACCATCGCGATGATCTGGTCCATGTCGGTCATCGCGCCCTTGGATGCCGACTGGCCCTTGGGGACCCCGTAGGCGTTCATCAGCGACGTCAGCGCGTTGGCGGTGTCGCCGAGCGGTGCCCCCTCGGCCTGCGCGCCCTCAGCCGCGGCCTTCAGGACGCCCAGCGCGTTCTGGCCGTGGTAGCCCGCGGACTCGATCATGTAAGCGCCCTGGCCGAGGGCGGCCTGGCTGGTGTTCGTCTCACCGGAGAGCTTCAGGATGCCCTGGCTCATCATCGGCAGGTTCGCTGCGGACTCGCCGGCGGTCGTGTAGAGCCGCGTGACGGAGGTCTGGAGCTTCGCAGCCAGGTCGACGCCGTAGGCCAGTGCAGCGGCTCCGCCGAGGGCGAGCATGTGATACTTGCCTGCGCTCGCCTCGGCCGCTGCCGCGTCGGCCTTCGCCTGCGCGGACGCCTGGGTCTTCGCCGCGTCCTGCTCGACGCTCGCCGTGGCCAGGTAGCCGGAGGAGTCCACCTTGGCATTCAGGCTGGCAGCAGAGGCGCCGCTGACAGCACCGCGGGCCGACAGCGCGTCACCCTTGGCCAGCAGCTTGTCCATCTCGGCGCCAGCAGCGGCGATCTCGGCCGCGAGGGCATCAGCGTCCCCGCCGAGGCCCTTCAGCCCGTCGCCGAGTCCGGATAGGCCCCCGGTAGAATCACTGAGGCCCTTGGCCGCGTCGGCTGCCCGGCCGAGCCCTCCGGCAGCCGCGTCCCCGGCCGCACCCAGGCCCTTGACCTCGTCAGCGGCAGCACCGGCCCCGGCGCCGATGTCATCGAGCTTCCCGGCACTCGCGGCGATCTTGTCGATGCTCGCGGCTACGCCCGCCGCGGCGGTATCCCATTTGGCGACGAGATCGGCCGGCCCGGCGGCGCCTGCCAGGGCCCCGAGCTCGTCCAGCTTGCCGATGGACGCGCCGATCTTGTCGACCGAGGCCGAGACCGAGGTCGCTGCCTTGTCCCAGGCGGCGATCATCTTGTCGGGCCCGGCGCCGGCGCCCGCGAACCCGGCCTTGAGCGTGCCGTCCAGGCCTGCGAACTTGCCCGCGACATCCTCGGCCGCCGCGGCGAGCTCGTTGAGGGAGTCGATCGCCTCGCCAGCATCGACGGTAATGGTCTCCGAGATTGCCATCAGTCACCGCCTTCCGGAACTGCTGAAAGCCCGCATCATGATTCCGTCCGGGCTGTTCCTGAACTGCTCATCACGGGCGCGCTTGCGGGCTGTGGCTGCGTCGACCACGACGCCCTCGAGCGCGGGCTCTTGCGCGGGTTCCGGTTCGCTGCTGCGGACGGCGGCCAGCCGGCGTGGCGGCGGCGGTTCGATCGCGGCGAGCTGCTCGGGCCGCCCTGTGTCCGGGTTCACGATGAGGGCCCCGGCCTCGAGGGCCTTCTGCCGCGCCCAGGCGATCCATGCCTCGGCGCCCGAATCGCCGTCGAGCAGGTAGTGGGTGCCCAGCGCGAGCGCGACGGCCTGGTCATCATGCTGCCCGGAGTCGTGGTCCAGGCGGTAGACCCCGAGCGTGTTCTTCCTGAGCCTGACGCTGGCCAGCTCGTCGATCAGGGTCTCGTCGTCCGGCAGGGCCACCCGGTGGTTGCGGATGGCCTGGTGCAGGCTCAGGGCCAGTCTGCCGACGCTCGTCGCGGTGAACTGGAACTCGTGCACCCGCACGCCCCTGGCGCGGGACTCCTGCGCGATCAGGACGGCCTGGTGCGGGTCGAGCACGACCTCGGCACCGTAGTACTCCATCGTCAGCGTCAGCAGGGTGTCCCTGACCTCGGCCAGGTCGACGGGGGCCGTCCGGGTGCCCTGCCATCTTGCGATGCGGTCGAGCACGACGTGGCGGCCGTCCGGGGTGTCCTCCCGGTGCATGATCGTGAGGACGGACCTGTCGTTGACGATGCCGATGTCCAGGGTCGCCACGTACTGGACGCCCCGCCGCGGCGGCTGCGGCCCGGCCAGCGTCGTGCACGCCTCCAGGTCAGCGCGCGAGGCGAGCCGGTCCTCGCTTGTGACCCACTTGTTCAGGTGCAGCCGCTCGAACTCGCTTTCAACTTCGGCATTTTCGCGCAGGATCTCCAAGTCGGCCGCCGACAGCCAGGGCAGCGGGCCCGGCAGGGTGAAAAACTGCCAGTGCCTGGAGGTCCGCGCCGTCTCCCGGCGCTTGAAACTCCAGTGCTGCGGGTCGCCGCTGTTGCTGATCACCACCGTGCGGCAGTCGGCGAGCTTGCGGTTACCGCTCATCAGGACGCCCCAGAAGCGCTTGCCCTTGCGGGTGTCGGGCCAGTTGCAGACCTCGTCGAGGACGATCAGCCAGGCCCGCTTGCCCATCGCGCTCGCGTCGGCCGCCAGGGCCCGCAGCGAGGCGCCGGAGAGCTTGCACGTTATCTCCAGCTCGCCGGCCTGGAAGATGCCCTCCAGCTCGGGCGTGCGGGCGATCAGCCCGTTAGCGGCGTCGATCAGCTCGGCGGCCTGCTCCTCGTCGCTGGCACCGACGTACAGCCTGGCCATGGCGGGGGCCTGAACGTACAAGATGGCGAGCATCAGCCCGGCCAGGTCTGTGGTCTTGCGGGCGCCTCGGGGGAGTTCGATCCAGAACTGCCGGACCTCGCCGTCCGGATCCAGGATCGCCCGGGCGTGACGCCACTGGTAGGGAGCCGCGGTCTGCCCCCACCGGCTGCCGTCCTCGAGCGTCATCAGCGAGAGGACGTCGAGCGTCTTCTGAGCGAGGTCAGTCATCGCCGTTCCCTGCGGTCAGCGCACGCCGTTTCTCGATCTCGGCGAGGGCCGCCTGCAGCGGCGTGGCGTCCATGTACCTTCTTGCCGCCAGGTCCCGGCCGACCTTGGCGGCCGAGGCCGGGTCAAGGCCGAGCCTGCCTCGCAGGTTCGCGGACTGGGCTTCGTACTTCCGTAGCATCTCCAGGACGGAGGGCATATGCCGGGTGACGGACCTGCGGTGCGTCTTGCCCTTGCTCGTCTCCTCGTCCTCCGTCGTCGTCGCGAGGTCGGTCAGCGTGGCGATGATGTCCTTGCCCTCGATCCACGCCCACAGCAGGCGGCAGACCGCCTCGGCGCGGCTCCACGCCTGGATCGCCGAGGCGAACAGCGGCTCGTTCAGGTGAGGGGGAGTGTCCGGGTCGGCCAGGAGCTCGGCGGCGATCCGAGCGGCGAGCGGGCCGACGTGCCGCTCGGATCGCCCGCCATGCACGGTGGCGGCTTGGTTCTCTGGCTGAAACGGTGGCCGCTGGCCGTCAAATTCGGGTGTCCAGCCGTCCTCGCCGGCGGCGCTCACCTGGCGCTCTCCCTGAGCGCGGCCGCGCCGAACACCTGGAGCATAGTGGTCAGGGCGTCCATGGCGGTTTCCTCGCTGATCCCGCCGACCTGGAGCGTGCCGCGGAGCATGCACGCGGACACCTGAACCAGGGCGTCAAGGACCGGCCCGGGCGGCATCTCGCCGAGGATCTCCTCACGCGTGTCGCCGGTGTCCAGGTGCGCGGCGGTCAGCAGGGCGATGGCCCGTGCGATCTCATCCCAGCCGACGCCACCCGTGCGACGGGGGACTGCAGGCCGCGGGGTGCGGCGCGGGAGCGGTCTGCGCGGGACGCGGCACGACGGGGGCCTGATCACGGTCATCACGTCGCCCCCGGATCGGTGAGATTGGCGAACAGATCGGCGATGGCCTCGCGGCTGCCTGTGAGCGTCACCTGGCCGTCCTCGACGGGAAGCGCAGGCTCGGCCGCCGCGCTCTTGGCGACCTGGACGGGCGCGGAGTCCGGCAGCGTCAGGCCCGGGGTGCTGACCGGCTTGCTGAACAGGAGCCACCCACGGCCGCCCCCGATGACGTCAGGATCGCGGTCCGTCATCGCTTACCTCCTCGCTACAGCGGTCATCAGGAGACTGCCTGCCACCGGGCCGCGCAGGATGCTGCGGAGGTTCCATAGGCGGCGTCCTTGGCTCCCCCGGGCGGCCAAGGAAAGCGGCCGGGGGTGACTTTGACGCGGACCTGGCGGCATTTCAGGCGCCGGTTCCTGCTGGCGACCCAGCGGGGGCGGCTGCCTGAAGGCGCTTGTCGATCGCGGCGAGCACCGCCGCCGGCCGCCCCAGCTCGTCGGCGATCAGGCGCTCGCGGCGCTCGTCGTACGTCTCCCACGCGGGCTTGCCGCCTACATGGAAGCTGTGCAGCTGACTGGCGAGCTCGTCCGGGAAGTCGAACCCGCCGTCTTCAGCGGCTTCGTAGCGAGCACCGCCGGAATTGACCGACACGGCGTCTGTGAGCGAATAGAGGCGCATCGCGTCACCCGCCCGGCCGGCGCGTGGCCTTGACCACCTGGCGGCCGGGAACGTCGCCGGGCCGAGCCTTCTGCGGGGTGCTCCGCGGAAGGCCGAGGCCGGTCGTACCGCCGGCGTTGACAGTGACGCTGCCCAGCGGCTTGACGGCATCCGGGCGGGTGAACCCGACCGCCTTGCCCTGGTCGTCGAAGACGGCGGCCATGCCGGCCGAGGCCGCCTTCGCGATGATCTCAGGGTCGGCCACCGGGGTGATCAGGGCTTCATCGACCGCGCCGAAGAGCTTGCCGGCGCAGTCGTACACGGCCACGAGATTCGGCTCAGCCTGCGCCTTGCGCACCACTGCCCGGCGAGGTGCCACCGGGTTGCGCCTTTCGAGGTCGTCGGCCAGCCGCTCGAGGTGGTCCCCCAGTCCTGGGCCGAGGAGCGACGCCTTCGTCCGGAGACCCCTGACTCGCTGTTCCACGTCCTCGGCAGCCAGCGCCGCCTTCGCTATCGACCTGTAGCAGCTGGCAAGGACAGGATTAGCCGCCTTGTCCGCCTTGGCGTTGAGGTCGTCGACGTGGGCCAGCCGGTCCCAGAGCGCCTCCTGGGTGAGCTTGGCCAGAGTGGCCGGGGGAATCAGGTTCGCGGTCATGCCGTGAGCGGTCTGGACGCTCTTGCTGATCTGCGCCATCTAGGCGGCTTTCTGTGCGATCTCCGCCCGGCGTCGGCTGAGCCATGCAGCGAGTTCGCTCGCATCGACGCGCCACGCGCTCCGGCGTCCTCCGCGTGACCCGTGCGGGTCACCACCGCTGAGGTACCTTCGCATGGTCTGCACCGACACCTCCGCGATCCGTGCTGCCTCCGCGGCTGTCAGCCATACCGGCTGAGCCAAGGATGACGGAAACGGCCCGCCGCGAACCTCCGAGAGTTCGCCGGGCGCTCCGACCTGGGCATTTACGCGAACCTGAGCGAAACCGCGAGCGGCTCGGCTGATGTCGTTAGCGAAGTCGAGCAGGAACCTCGGAGGCGTCCGGTCACGGGCGACGTAGGCGAGGCGCATCGTCTCGGCGAGCTGGCGCGCAAGGGTCGTGGCCTCACCCTCATCGAGGGTGAGAACCATGCCCCTGCTGACGACCTCCACGCCGCGTGCGCCTTTCCCGATGCCTCAGTGAGTTCCGGCGTAGCCGTTGGCCTGAAGGGTGAGCCGAAGTTCGGCAAGGTTGCGGCGGAGCTCGGCACCGTGGCGATGGGGATACAGCTCGTCGAGTGCCTCGGTGAGCGCCTTCTGGTGGGTCCTGGCGGCGCTGAGCGCGTCGGCCAGCTCACCGGGCCCGGTCTCGGTGCCGTCGCCGATCTCGCGGGCTCGTGCCTGTACTGGGGCCAGCTGTTCGCCGAGGCCTTCCACGGCCTCCACCGTGGCGTTGAGCAAGCGCCGTCCCTCGTCGATGAGGGAGACATCACCGGCGAGGCGCGCCGCGGCCACCGCCGCCTCGTAGCGCTCCCGGTCCCGGGCGCGCTCGCTGAGCTTGCCGTCCAGTCCGGCAATGACCTCAGTGACCTGCTCGCACTCGTCGGCGAGCGTGGCGGCGCGGTGCTCGGCGAGCTCGACCGCGGCCCTGAGGTCTGCGGCATGGGCCACGGCCGCGCCGTGCTGCCTGAGGTCGTAAGCCTTGCGCTCGCGGCGGTCAGTTGCCTTCGCCTGCTGGCCGACCTCGCGCTCTGCCTCGGCGAGCTCGGCTGCGTGCCTCTCGCGGATAGCCGCTGTGCGGGCCTGGTATCCGGCGCGCTCCTCAGCGACGGCGGCGAACAGCTCCTCGGCCTGGCGCTGCTCGTCGGCCGCAGCCGCGGCGAGGTCATCGGGCACGGCCTCGGAATCCGTGAGCGGCTCACTGGTCTGTTCGTCCCGAGCGGCCTCCTCGGCTACCGGGTGCTTGCCGGGCTTGCGGATCATGTTTTCCTCCGTTTGTTCGATACTGCTTAGGTGTCCAAATACGATCGTTTATGAGACGGTCGCCAAAGGCGCACATCTGTACGTGTTTTCCGTCTCAAAACTCGTCTAGAAACTTGCTGGAATCCATAGAAGTTGTGAGACGGTTCTGAGACACTAGGGGTATGACACAGACAGCCGCTACCGCCCCCGCGTTCACGGTGCTCGACTTCCCGGGCGCCGACCGCAACCTCGTCGGCCTCGCTCGCGTTTCCACCGACGCACAGGACGCCCAGCTGCAGCAGGACGCGCTGACTGAGGCCGGGTGCGCCCGGATCTACGCCGAGAAGGTCAGCACCCGCAAGGCCGCCACAGAGCGCGCCGGCCTGGTGGCCGCGCTCGACTACCTGCGGTCTGGCGACACGCTCGTCATCTGGAAACTCGACCGGCTCGGCCGATCGGTCAAGAACGTGCTCACGATCTGCGATGACCTCCACGAGCGCGGCATCGGCGTCCGGATCCTCACCGGCAAGCTGTCCGGCACGTACTCGCCGACCGGGGAGGGCAAGTTCTTCTTCACGATGATGGCGGCGTTCGGCGAGCTGGAGAGGGACATCAACCACGAGCGCACCATGGCCGGGCTCGCCGCGGCGAGGGCTCAGGGCAACGTCGGCGGCCGTCCGACCGTGATGGATGCCGACAAGCTCGCTGCGGCCAAGGCGCGCCGTGCCCGCGGTGACAGCCCGACCGCGATTGCCAAGGCGCTGGGCGTCAGCCGGGCATCGGTCTACCGGCACCTGGCCAGTGAGGATGAGGAGGGCTGAAGTTCGGACAGCGCACAGTTGGGCGGCCCGCGCGCGCGGCGTTCGGTTTGGGCGGCTCGACCGAAGTGACAGGGGCGGCTCGTTTACCCCTGGGCCTATCAGGCTTCTCATCACCGCCCCTTGCGTCCTCTCTTCATCCGCCTCTTCGCTGCCCGGTCCGGCTTGGCCGATGGCTGTTCCGGATCGCCGAGGTAGGGCACCGCCACACCATGGAAAGCGCCGGCACACCGGCAGCGGCACCGGGTGACTTCCGCCTCGCTTAGGACACAGGCCGGTACGCAGGCCCTAGCTTTGAGGGCTTGCGTGGCTTCACTGGCCGGCTTGGTCGCTGTCATGGTCACGCTGGTGTCCTTGTCTGGGGGGCTGGCTTGCCCGTGGCGTCTTCGATAGCGCATGTGATGCACATCCGCCGGGCGCTGCGGTTGACGATCCGGGCACCGACGAGAATCGCCCGTCGGCATGTCGGGCACGTGCCCGAGCGGCGCGCTTTCATCGACCTGACGCGGGCCTGGGTAGCGGTCACGGCTCGGCTTCCCCGTAGACGGCGAGTGCCTGCTCGCGGCGTTCGCGGGCCCGGACGGCGAGTTCGCGGGTCCTGGTCTTGGCGAGGCGCTTGGATGCGCCGAATGAGCAGAGGTTCGCCTGCGGGCTGAGGATGTCGCCGAGGGCGCGGACGAGGCCTGCGATGGTGGCGTCGTCCGCGTCGGTCTTGTGCGCGACCTGCACGATGCGGTCGAGGACGCGGGCACTGGTGGTGCATTCCTCGAGGTCGACTTCGTAGCCGAACGGCTCATCCATGCGAAGGACGTAGACGGCGGTGTCGAGTTCCCATGGTCCCCAGCTGTCCGCCGGGTGCACGGCGGCGAACAGGTCGGTGCCGGTGTAGACCCAGCCTCCGCAGAGCGGCTGGCCGAGCGGCTCCCCTGCCGCGTTCCTGAGCCGGGGCGGTGTGGTGGCGGTCATTTCTCTTCTCCGTTTCCGGGGCGAGGGGCGAACCCGGACCTCGCCCCGCCCACCTCGCCCCCCTATAGGGGGCGGGGCGAGTTGGGCGAATTCGCCCCGGGCGAGACGGGGCGAGACGGGGCGAGGGGCGAGGTTGACGTTTTCCCAGGTCAGGAAGTTATAACTCTGGGTAGTCATATGGAGTTCGCCCCGTAGTCATCGAAGGGCTTCGCGAGCTTGTGCAGCCTGGCGTTTCCCCGCTTCTCGACGGTGACGTAGCCCTCGGATACGAGCAGCTCAATGGCGTACCTGACGACCTCCCGGCGTCCGCCGACCGCACCCTCGACCCCGTTACCGCTGAGCCCGCCTGATGCTGTCTCCAGCGCTTTGCACACTTTCGCCATGACCACGGTGGGCCGGAACACGCCGCTGCCGCCGTCTGCTGCCGCCGCCGGCAGGGACGCCTCGGCGAAGTCCTCGTCGTGGGAGCGGACCTGCAGGTCGGCGTACCAGAACAGGCCGTCGCGGAACGGGATGCCGTGACGGCGGAGCTGGCCGGGCCGGTCTTTCCTGATCAGGACGCGGGACAGGCCGGTGAGCCCGATGCCGAACGGGGCCTTGTTCTCGAGCATGTACATGGCACCGTTGAGGCCGTTGAGCTTGTGGACGGCGCCGATGGCGTGGCCGCCGCGGGCTTCGCGGTCCTTGACGACGTGGTCCAGGGCGACGGCGGCGGGGCCGCGCGCGGCTATCCACCGGGGCAGCATCCGGCCGAACGCGGCGACGTCGGTGTTGTCTTTCAGCTCCAGGCCGTGCAGGGTCATGGCCTCGGTCACGCCGTCGATGACGGCGAGGGTGGGCGACAGGTCCGCGATGGCCTCTTCGAGGTCGGTCCGGTTGCGCCCGCCTACGGGGTCTTCGGGCCTGATGTAGGCGAACCGCTTCCGGATCGCCTCGCGGTCGCATCCCATGGTCATCAGCCGGCCGGCGATACCTCCTTCGTCGTCCTCGAAGTCGAGGTACAGGCAGGCGTTCCCGGCGGTGAGTTCCTCGGCGACGGCGGCCAGGGCGAACCACGTCTTGCCCGCTTCGGCCTCGGCGGCGACGACGTGGACGCGGCCGGGGTAGAACAGGCCCTTGCCGTCGTCACGGTGCCCGACCGTGGGAGCCGGCCTCTGGTAGGTGCCGTCCAGCACCGGGCCGAGGTCGACGGGGCGCCAGCTGCGCCGTGCCGCGGGCTCTTCCGGGTTTGGCGGCCGTTCCTGCTCTCGCCAGAAGCCGTCATCGTCGTCATGGTTCACGCGGCGGCTGACCCCCGTCCCGGAAAGTCGCCCGGGCGCGGGTCTCCGAAATGCTCGCGCCCGGCCGGTCCCCACCGCCGCCGCTCGAGTTCGGCGAGGCCGGGCCTGTTGCTGGCGACCGGAGCGGCGATCCGCTTCCATCGCACCGCCATGTCGTCCTCGGCCTGGCGGTAGCCGCGCCAGAACATCTCGCGGCCGAACCGCAGCCGGTAGCGCGTCTCGCTCTCGGTCAGGTCTGCGATGAGGAGGGCCTCGTTCACGGTGGTTATCTCGGTCACCTGGCGTCTCCCCGTGCCCGCTGCAGGCGGCGCTCGGCCTGGGTCAGCTCGGCGAGCACCCGGCACCTGCTGCCGTTCGCGAACAGGGTCGCGTACAGGCCGAGGGTCTCATCGAACCGCCGCTTCGCCGCCAGGCCGTCGTGACGGTGGTCGAAGGCTTCCTCCAGCTCACCGCGGAAGCAGCGTTCGTTCCTGGCTGTCTCGGCCGCGTACCTGCGTTGCCGGTCCTCGGCTGCCTGTTGCTGTATCGTGGTCACGGGTCCTTCAGGGGGACTCAGGGGTTTGCGCGGGCGTCTCCTTCGGCGGGAGGCGCCCTGCTCATGTCCGGGACTAGGCCGCTTCGCTGGCCTTGAGGGGGGCTTCCGGTCCGGCGCGCTGGCGCTTAGCCAGGGAGGCCTGAACCATCTGCTCCATCCGCTTCGGGCTGACCCCGAGGCCGCGCGCGAGCTTCACGATGGTGATCGGCCGGGGGGCCTGCTGCCCGCTGCAGATACGGCTGACCGTCGCCACGTTCACCTTGCCGGCCACTGCGGCGGCTTCCATCGGCAGGCCCTCGCTGCGGAGGTACTCCCTGAAGTCCATAGGTGCTCCCGGTGCTAATTTAGGACCCAGAAACCTCTTAGGTCACCTCAGAGTCTAACGTCACTCCCGGCCTCCCTGTTGCGTTTTCCTTGCGCCAGGTCCGGCTGTGGGTCATGATGTCCCGATGGAGGCACTCAGCTATGACGAGATCGTCGTCTCGAACATCCGGGCCGCTCGCGCCCGTCTTGGCATCGACCAGGTCGTCGTCGTGGAGCGGATGCGGGCGCTCGGGTTCACCAGCTGGCACCGGCAGACGATGGGGAAGGTGGAGCGCGGCGACCGGCGCCTGCTCGGAGCCGGGGAGATCATGGGCCTGGCCGCGGCGCTGGAGACGACTATCGGGGGGCTGATGAGCCCGGCCGCGGACGATGGCGGGGTGCAGTTTCCCTCCGGTGACCGCATCAGCGCCCGGTCCGCCGGCTTGTCCGTCCTCGGCTACAACGACCGGTCCGTCACCTGGGATGGCGAGCAGCCCAAGGTCGTCCCGGATAAGGACGACGGGACCGCGCACGTTGTCGTCCGCCCCAGCTGGCTCGCCGCCCCGTCGTCCGTTGACCCGGCGTTCGGCGAGGGCCGGGCACCCCTCATCACAGAGGAGAACTCGTGACCGATATCCCGCAGCTTGAGGTGATCTCTCACCTGGCACCGGACGGCGGTGTTTCGGCGGAGGCCCTCGGCCCCATGATGCGCCTGGCGGAGATGAGCCTCTACCTGGGGCGGTACTGCCACGCGGAGACGTCGGCTCACCCGGCCGAGGCGCAGGCTGTGCTCCGCGCGATCACCGCGCTGGCTGACCGCCTTGAGGCGTGGCCGCTGGATGTGGACGCGCTGCGCCGCGCTTACAAGCGGCTGGGGCTGGAGCTGGAGGAGTTCGACGCGGCGGTCCGCGATTCCTGAGCGGATGTCAGTCGTCCGCTTCTTTCTCGCCCATTACCCGGTTGATGATGGCCTGCTTGGTGGCGAGGTCGAGGGGAGAGTTCCGGATGAAGTTGAGGCGCCCGGTCATTCCCTCCGGGTCGGCCTCGAACGAGGCCAGCGCTTCCTCTCCTGCTCCGATATCACGGAGGGTCTGCCTGGCCTCGGCGACGGTGAGGGCCCGCGGCTGAGGCTGCGGCGGGGCGACTGGCTGCTCCAGGAGCGCGGTCAGCGCGGCGTGCCCGGCCTCGGCTTCGGCTACCTGGGCGGCTGCGGCATCAAGCTTGGCTTCGAGCTCGGCCCGCTGGGCTGGGTAGCCAGGGCTGGGCTTGTGCCCCCGGCGCAGTCGCCTCCGCTCGGAGTCGGCGGCGACCCGGAGCATTTTCTGGCCCTGGAGGTACCCGACTTTGAGCTGCCTGATCTGCTCGGCGAGCTCGGCGACGGTCTCCTCGAGCTGCGCCCTGGTGGCGCCTGCCTGATCCTCGGTCACGCCTGGAGCGTAGGGCTTCCGGAGCCGGGCCGATCCGGATACGCGGAAGCCCGGCCAGCTAGTGACCGGGCTTCCGCGGGACTTCTGCTTTGCTCAGCGGTGCCGTGCGCCGTCCCAGTCGACGAACACCTCGTCCGCTACCTCGCGCATGCCGCCGAGGTTGTCGAGCAGGGCCTGCGCATAGCGCTGATCCGGGACGTAGTTACTCGGCTCGCTGAGTGACAGCTTGGCGTTGGCCTTCGCGATGGCTTCCTCGCGGTTCTCCGCCACCACGGCGATCAGGCCGTACTCGCTGCCGTGCGGGGTCAGCGCGGCGCATATCCAGAGTTTCATCTCAGATGTCCAGCTCCTCGACGTACTTCTCCCCGAGCGCCTCGGCAACCTGGGCGATCAGCTCATCAGGATGATTCGGGTCGTCCTGATTCCCGACGAACTCCTCGTAGTCGTCATAGACCCACATCTCCTGCCGGTCATCCGAGTAGACCACGATGCTGTCCTTCGGTGTGAGGTAGGCGGTCTGCTCCAAGTGGTCCGCGTAGCCGATCTCGCGGCCCTGGAAAGCGACGTCCCGTTCCCGCTTGCCGTCGTAGACCTCGACGCGCTCGAAGCCTTTCTCCGTGATCCTGGCGCGGGCCCTGGCCCGGTCCAGCTCGGCGCGCAGCGCGGCCTGGCAGATCGCGGAGACGTTGCTGTCGCCGAGCTCGGCCTTGACCTCGGCGGCCAGGTCGTCGGGCATGTAGATGGTCATCTTCACCGCTCCTCCAATATCGGTACATGCTTGGCTTGTGTATGTATAGAACATACCGCATACCGACATTGGATGTAACCGACTCTCCCTATACGGATAACCGGATCAGAACGGAGGCTCGTCGGAGTACCCGCCCGGGGCACTGGAGGCCCACGGGTCGGATTCCGGGGCGGAACCATACCGCTGGCCACTGACATTTCCGCCCTTGCCGCCGCCATCGGCGGAGCCGGAGCGGACCGCTTTGGTCACCTTGGCCGAGGCGTTGCGGAGCGACGGGCCCACGTCGTCGACCTCGACCTCGTAGACGGTCCGCTTCTCCCCCTCCTTGGTCTCGTACGACCGCTGCCGCAGCCGGCCGGAGACGATGACGCGCATCCCGCGCTGCAGGGTCTCGGCGACGTTCTCCGCCGCCTGCCGCCACACGTTGCAGGTCAAGAAGAGCCCATCGCCGTCCTTCCATTCGTTCGTGGTCTTGTCCAGGTACCGCGGGGTGGATGCGATGCGGAACTTCGCGACCGGCTGGCCGGCTGGGGTGAACCGGAGGGTTGGCTCATCCACCAGATTCCCCACGATGGTAATTACGGTCTCTGTCATGGTCATGCTGCCTTTCGCCTTGTAGTCCTCTTGCCCGTCCCGGTAATCGGACCGCCCGCGCGAACCCAGGTCAGCCCGTTGACGATCTCACTGATGTACGCCTCGCTGACGCCGTAGTCGGCGGCGAGAGCCTTCTGCATAGCGCCGTTGGCCCGGCGCACCCGGATCTCCACGACCGCCGCCTCTGTCAGCTTCGCGAAGGGGTGCGCGCTTCCCGATCGCACCCTGCCGCGCTCGACCATGTCGGCCACGTTCTCCAGGCGCGTCCCGAAGCGAAGGTGCCGCGGGTTGCAGCACGGCGGGTTGTCGCAGTGGTGGCACGTGTCGAGCGCCGGAGACCTGATCTCCCCTGTCGAGAACGTCACGGCGAGCTCGTGCGCGCCGTACATCTTGCCGGCGAAGAAGAACTCGCCATAGCCGTCCTCGTTCAGGTAGCCCGTCCACGGCCAGCACTCGTCGTCCCCGCGGATCGAGACCAGGTGCCAGAACTCTGTTACGCGCACCGCGATCCGCGCCACGTCGACGGTCAGGAGCCTGGCGATCGTGGTGACGGTCCGGTCGTTCTGCATCGCGGCCAGGTCGTCGAACGTGAGTTGCTCAGCCATTCAGGGACGCTCCGGGCATCGTGTCCCACCACTGGGTGATGGCCGAGGGTTCCGCGAGGGAGATCACCCGTACGTCCCGGCCTGCTCCGTGGAGCGTGTCCAGGATCGGGTTGCCCGCCATCCGGCGCGTGAACTCGTCCCTGCTGACGTCATCGGACTTGATCTCGGGCGGGTGCTGCGCGAACCACTCGTCAAGATCGGTGCCGTCTGGTGGCAGCGTCATCCCCGGATCCGGGTAGATGACGGTCAGCTGGTCGGCGCCGGGGTGCTTGCGCGGATCGGTGCTGCCGCGCTTCCGCTTAGTGCTCACCGGTAGCCCCTGCAGTCCGGGCCGATGCCGATGAGCTTGGATTTCGGGTCGGTAAGTCCCTTGCCGCAGCAGCCGCATCGCCCGGTCAGCTGGCCGAACTTCGCCCGGTACGTGTCGCCGTCGCCGATGTCCGTCATGATCTGATCCACGGCTTCCTTGATGTCGCCCTTCGGGCCGTAGATCTCGAGGAACATCTCCCGGTCGTCCTTCAGCCAGCGCTTGACGCGCTCAGCGTCGGTATCGTCGCTGGCGAGCATCACCGCCCCGGTAATGAACTGCTCGCGCCCGATCACCCGGCCGTTCTTGCAGTGGCGGGCGACTCGCCGCTCGAAGAGCCGGTAGGCCATGACGGGCGGTTCGCCTTCGTAGCCGGCGGCCTCCCATTCGGCTGAGCCGAGGTCCGGCACGGGAACGGCGTAGTGGCCCTTGGGGACCTCATGCCAGTCGCGGGCGATGATGCGGGCCCTGTACTCGCCCGCCCGCTGCTTGTCCGCTGCGATCTCCTCTGGCGTACGGCCGAGCGGGTCTTCGGTGGTGGTCGCGTCGGTCATCGGCGCTTCTCCTTGTCTGTGTCCGGTCTGGACTAGCGGCGACGGATGGGCTTGACGGTGCCCTCGGCGATGCCGGCCTGCTCGGCGGCGATATGTTCGGCGATGGCGTCCGGGGTGATGCCGTGGCGTTTGAGGATGGCGTCGACCTCGGCCACGTCCGGGTGCTGCTCAAACGGCAGCGGCTCGTTGGCCGAGTCGATGCCGGTGATGGCGGCCAGGACGTCGAGCAGCTCCCGGATGACGCGGCACGCGTCGGTGGTGGTGTGGACGCCGCTCTTGCCCCGGCCGCGGAGATCCATGGCACGGTGGGCGGCGCGGATGACGCGGGCCTCATCGGCGGTGACGCGGGCCCTCGGCTTGGTGATGGCTGGCAATGTAGTGTCTCCCTTGCAGATGGTTTCCGCGGTGCCCCGCTGGTGTACGGCCAGCGGGGCACCGGCATAGATGGGGTCAGAACAGGGACTCGCGGTCTGCGGGTACCTTGCTGAGCGCGGCTGGCGACGTCTCCGCGAACTGGGGGTCGATGTCGCAGCCTTTCCAGACCAGGTCCAGGCCGAGCTTCTCCGTCGCTACCCGGGAGGACCCCGACCCGGCGAACGGATCCAGGACGAGGTCGCCGCGGCGGCAGACACGGGCGAGGATGTGCCCGAGCACCTCAGGCGGCTTCTCATACGGGTGAGCGCGCTTCGCCGGGTAGTTCGCGTAGACGACGTCCTCGGTCTCCACGACGTTCCTCACCGCCGACCGGTCGACCGCGTCGGGCGTTCCCCGTGAGGCGATCAGGATCGGGTCCCAGCTCGAGCGCAGCAGGCCGCCAGTCCCGGGCCTGGTCCTCACCCATGCCACGCACCCGGACAGCCGCAGGCCCGACGTGGTCGCCGCGTACATCAGGTCAGGGAGGCGCTTGTAGTCGCCGAAGATGATCACGATGCCGCCCGGGCTTCAGCGCCCGGGCGCACAGCGACATGGTCCGCTGCATGAACGACAGCGGGCCGGACACTGATCCGGCGGCGCCGTCTTCCCGGCCACGTACCGGAGTGCCGACCGCATATGGCGGGTCGAAGACGATCGCCGTCGCGGCGCCGGGTTCCTGGGCTGCTAGCCAGTCCAGCGCGTCGGCGTGCTCAATGGTCATGTTGGTGTTCCTCGTCTGGCTTAGGCGGCAGGGACCGGGGGCGCGGGAGCCGGCACGTGCCATGTGGCCCACTCGGCTCCCTCCGAGGTGCCGATGATGGCAACGGACCGGGGCGGCTGGCCGCTGATCCTGCTGGCAGCGAGTTCTTCGATTCCGGGCAGGGCATCCCAGGGCACGGTCTCGGCGTCCCCGAGCTCGAAGCCGTCAGCGAGCAGGTCGACGGCGTCGGAGGAGCGGACAGCGGCATAGGTGCGGACGTCGTCGTCGGCTTCGTCCGCGTGGAAGCGGATCAGGGTTACTGTGGTCATGGGGATATCTCCTGTTCGATCTGGCTGAGCAGCGCGGCCGCGGCTGCACGGGTCACCGGGTCGCCGAAGGTGGCGAGCGCCTTGCGCGCGGCCTCGGTGGGCGTAGTTGCTGCACAGCCCGCGCGGGCTGCTCCGGGCGGAAAAGCGGAAAGGTGGAAGGGTCGGAAGGGTTCACGCGCGCACGTGACGCATGCGCATGGACGCAAAGCTGTAGACCTTTCCGACCCTTCCAAACCTTCCGATGCGTCGCGGACGGTAGCTGTGCATGCTTTTGACGTGACATTTGGAAGGGTCGGACGGTTTCCCGGGTTCCCCCGCGCATGAGGAACCCTGTTTTCCGCAGACCCTTCCGACCCTTCCAAGATCATCACCGCGGTTATCCTTCGTCTCGGGTGCGCAGGCCGATGCCGCGCCAGTGGATGCCGTTGGACCGGTGGCTCTCGAAGCCCTTGGCCTTCATGGCGTCGCCGAATGACCTCGGCGTGCCGGGGTCCTCGCGTTCGGTGGCACACCATTTCTCGTAGGCCGCGAACAGCTGGCTGCTGCGGGCGCTGAATGCGCTCACCATCTGGCATTCGGCCTCGAGGAACCGGCCGAGCGGGTCGCTGTCGGCCCGGTACGCCTGGGTGGCCTCGGTGACCTTGCCCGGCTCGGCGAGGCCGTTCTTGCGCCAGTCGAGGTACCCGGCGACGAGCCAGGCCAGTATCGCCCCGGCCTCGCTGGCGAGCTTCGCGGACAGGTCCTCGTCGCGTTCGGCGGCCGGGATGACGACCTCGAAGGGCACCAGGCGCAGTCGCCGCCAGATGCCCTCGTCGGTGCCGCTGACGCCCGGCTTGTGGTTGGTGAGCATGACGAACGTGTGGGACGGGTCGAAGGACCAGAAGTCCTCCCGCATCCGCCGGGCCTTGAGCCGGTCGCCGCCGGTCAGCCGCTTGACGGTGCCCTCGGCGAGCTGGTGCCCGGAGTCGGTCTCGTGGACGAGGGCCAGGCGCAGGCCGAACAGGTCGGCGACGCCGGTCGGGTGGGCGTCGAAGGTCCGGGCCCGCAGCAGGTCGGGGTCGGCCGCGTCGGCGTAGTCGCCGAGCGCGCTCATCACGGCGTCGGTCAGGGTGCTCTTCCCGTTCGCCCCGTCGCCGTAGAAGATCGGCAGGACGTGGGCCGTCACCTTGCCCTCGAGGGAGAGGCCGAGCAGACGCTGGATGAACAGCCGCATGTCCTCATCCGGCTGGATGCGCTCGAGGAAGTCCCTGAACACCGCGCCCTCGGCGTCGGGTTCGTAGGGGGCGCCGGCCATCTTGGTCAGCAGCAGGGCCGGGTCGTGGTCGAGTCGTTCTCCGGTCCGCAGGTCCACGATCCCGTTGGCGCAGTTGAGCAGGTAGGGGTGCGCGTCGAGCCGCTCGGGGGTGATCGCTATCTCCGGCTCGGTCGAGGCCAGTGTCAGCGCGCCCTTGACGCCGGAATTGGACTCGGCCCGCTTGGCTGCCCGGATGACGTCCGCCTCGGCGTTGCTCTCGATCAGGGACGTGTGAACCTCTCGGGCGATTACCTTCATGCACCGCTGGACGTGGCCGTCAGCATCCGGTGCCCACCTCGCCCCGTCCCAGATGAGCCAGCGGTTCCACGGCACGACGTACCGGAGATGCTCGCCGTGCTTTTCGACCAGGCGCCGCGCGAAGCCGAGTTCGGTCAGCGGTTCATCATCAGGATCAGGCTGCCGCCGCTTGCCGATCTTGACCACGGGGGCCAGGGCGCTGCTCCCGTCGGTCCGGAGCCGGTCAGCTGGGTGCGGCCCCATCTCGGGCGCCTCGTTCCGGACGCCACCGGCCGGGTTGTCGAGATCCGCCAGGCTGGCGGGGATGTCCGTCACGCCGCCCTGACCCGGGTCAGCGAGCGGTCGACCTCGGCGTGCAGCCGTGTCCCGTACTTGGCGACGGCGGGCTCATAGCCCGCGGCGAGCTCGTGAATGACCGACTCGTCCAGCCCGGCCCTCACGCATGTGCCCACGAGCCGGTGCAGCGCTGCCGACCTGTCTGGCGCCGGAGCCTCAAGCGCCCTTTGCACCAAGGTCGGCAATTCCTCGTCCGAGGACCAACGTGGTGATGTCCGCGGTGACCAGTGTGGTGATGTCCGCGGCGGCTCCAGGATGGCGACCACCTTCGGCCAGTCGAGCGCCGCGATGCCCAGGCGGCGGTCGAGCAGCTGGTACGGCTTGCCGTGGACGGCGCTCGGCGGGGCGAGCACGTAGCCGCCGGCGGCCTTGAAGTCCAGGTAATGACGCCGCAGTGCATGGCATCCCTGGCCGGTTCCGGCGAAGTAGATGTGCAGGCCGCCCGAGCGCGTGCGCACCAGGGCCGCGGCGCCGGCCACTATCCCGGCCCGCTTCAGCCGGTTCAGCGCGGAGAACCCGTTGCCGTCCGGCTTCACGTCCACGTCGAGCACGTCGGGTCCGGGCGCTCCGGTCGCGATGGCCGGGTTGGCATCCGGCCACCTCCGCCACCAGGCGCGGATGACCGCTTCGTCGGTCGTCGCATCAAGGAACCCGTGCTCGGTCAGCGGCGACTTGCATACGCGGCACTTGTCACCGCGCGGACAGCGCGGGTTGTCCGGGCGGCACGGGAACACCGGCCGTCCGGCCGCGGCGTAGGAGAGCGCGGCACGCAGCAGCTCGCCGGGGGCGGTCACGCGGCTTTTCCTGGGTTCATCTCGCTGCGGTTACGGCGCGGACGAGGCAACGGAGGTCTCCTCGAGGGGAGCGGGGAATGGAAGGGGGCGCAGGGGAAGGTCAGGCTGCGGGGAGGTCGTCGCCTTCGGCGAGCTGCCTTTTCTCCCACTCGATGACCTCGGACAGCGGGAACAGGCGCCTGCGCCCGGGGCGCAGCGACCGCGGAGCGGTGCCCTTATGTATCCAGTAGCGAACGGTCGCGGGAGTGGTGCGCTCGCGCTTGGCCAGCTCCTCCACGGTCAGATGCAGCTCATCCATCAGAAGCCTCTACAATCCGGGGGTAGCCAACGGCAGGGTGATTTGCCAAGTTACAGCAGACTGCTTTGCAAAGCAATCCGACATTGCCGTTAACATCCAACTGATGTACCGTGACGATCCATGAGCGGGGAAGAAGGGGTCGCGAATCGCCCGGGCGCCGACGACCGGCTGCCGGTGAACCTGCGGGAGCTGCGGGAAGGCGAGCAGATGTCACAGGCCGCCTTGGCGGCGATGATGACCGAGCGCGGTCATCCGTGGCACCAGTCGACCGTCTACCGGGTCGAGACAGGGAAGCAGGCCGCGACCTTCGGGGAGGCCGTCAGCCTCGCCGAGATCCTGCGCGTCCCTGTTGACCGGTTCGCGGCGTCCTCGCCGGAATCGGACGCGCTGGACAAGGTGATCAGCACCAGGGTGGAGCTCGGGGGATCCGCGAGGTACGTGTCGCGATTCGTGCACGCGATCCTGGTTGCCCGCGAGAGGGCGCGGGAGGCGCTCGCCGCGACGGAGGGCGCGCAGTGGCCGCGCGTGCGCACCATGCGGGAGCCCCTCGCCCGCGACCTGGAGAAGCACACCCTGGACGCAGCGGTCGCCGAAGGGGTCAGGCGGTACGAGGAGCACGTCGACCCGGAAGCGAGCTGGTGATGGGCTTCACCAAGGACTTGTGGATGCGCCCTGTCGAGCAGCCGGACGGGAAGGTCGAGCGCGTCAAGAACGCCCGATGGGGCAAAGGGAAGCGCTGGCTGTCCGTCTGGCATGACGAGGCCGGCCAGGAGCGGTCGAGGGCATTCGGGAAGAAGGACCTGGCCGACAAGCACTGGCAGGCCATGGAGACTGACCGGGAGCGCGGCGATTACCTCGACCCGAAGGCTGGCCGGGAGCTGCTGGCCAGTGTCGGCAAGCGCTGGCTGGCTTCCCGCGTCAACGACCCTTCCACGCAGATCAGGTACGAATCGTGGTGGCGCCTGCATGTCGAGCCGACGTTCGGACGCCGCCGCGTGAAGGCCATCCGGCCATCGGAGATCCAGGCGTGGCTCGCTGAACTCGGCGAGAAGTTCGGCTCATCCACAGCCGCGGGTGCCTACCTCGTCCTTCAGGGATGCCTCGAGCTGGCCGTCGCCGACCAGATGATCAAGGCGAACCCGGCCAGGGCGTCGGTAGTGAGCAAGCCCCGGGCCGGGGACGGCGGGAAAGTCAAGCCGTGGACCGAGGACCTGGTGGGAATGGTCATCGACGCCCACCCTGACTCGCTGCGGCTCATGCCGGTGCTGATGGCCGGCTGCGGCATCCGGATCAATGAGGGCATCGGTCTCGCTCTCGAGGATTTCGATTTCGACGAGAAGACCCTGCACGTGCGCAGGCAGGTCAAGAAGCTCGGCACGGGGCACGTATACGCGCTGCCGAAGAGCGACCTCGAACGCGAGATCCCGCTGCCCGAGTGGGTCGCTGCCGCTGCCCGGGTCCACATCGCGAAATACCCCCCGCGGCCGTGCACCCTCCCCTGGGAGAAGCTCACCGGCAAGCCGCAGACGCACAGCATCCTTTTCCGCTGGAGTGACGGCGGCCACGTGCGGTACCGGACTTACAGCGAGCAGACGTGGAAGCCAGCCATCGCCAAGGCCGGAATCATCCCCGAGCCTGGCACGGACAACCGCGGGCGTAGACGGTACGTCACGACCCGCAAAGAAGGTCCGCATCAGCTCCGCCACTACTACGCCTCCGTCATGCTCGCCGATGGCGTGTCTGTCAAGGAGCTGGCGGAGTTCCTCGGCCACCATGATGCGGCCTTCACGCTGCGGGTTTACACCCACCTGCTGCCCAGCTCCCGGGAACGCGCCCGCCGCGTTATCGACGCGAGGATGTTCCGGCCGCGGGCGGTTTCTGACGGAACAGGGACGGAATAGGCCCCCGGTGAGGGTTACTTCAGAAGCTGTCTTGCCATTACAACCCGCTGAATCTGGTTCGTCCCCTCGTAAATCTGGGTGATCTTGGCGTCGCGCATCATCCGCTGACCGGGTAGTCGTTCACGTAGCCGTGCCGCCGAGCAGCTGGACCGCGTCGGTGGTCACTTGCGTGGCCACGTCGGAGGCCAGGCAACGGCTTGGGCGGGTTAGAGGGCGACGACCTCGATGTGCTTGCCCTCGGCTACCACGGGCATGTCGAGAGGGTCGCTGGTCAGGACGGCGACCTGGTCCGCGGCTCGGATGGCGGCGCCGAGATGGGCATCGGCGACGGAAACCCTGGTTCGGTTCCGAACGCCCGCCGCGGCATTGGCGTGGCCCGGATCGAGGGGGATATCGGCTATCCGCAGCCGGTTGATGAACGCCCAGGACGGGGACGTGCGGTCCCAGCCGGCCTCGACCCGGACGGCGGTGGGCACCGCGATACTCACCGGGAGAGCCCGCGACTTGCGGCTGACGGCAACCTGGGCGTGGCTGACGGCGCGGAGATGCTTCGGATGCGCCGGATCGGCGAGAGCCTGGACCGCCTCGTTGTCCAGCAAGATGACCCGGCTCATGCCGCGGCGCTCGTCCGGGCCTCGGCCCACAGCAGCACATCCTCCGGGCTGGCACCGGGATGCCGCTGCTGCACCTCGGCGGCCGACCGGCTGATGAGTCCGGGGTTGTCCGCCAGTGGATGGCCGTCTATCTCGGCGGCTGCGATCGCCAGGTCGGCCAGCGTCGGGCGGGATTCGGGATACTCCTCGTAGTGGCGGTCGAGTACCGCCTGCATCACAGCAGCCTCCAGCGCCGCTCGCAGCGCGTTCGCCGTCAGCACCGTCGTCGAGGGCGCCACGTCGAGCTCGCTGACGGCCAGCGCGGCGGCGTCCCTGAGCGCGCCCGGTATCCGCATCGAGGTATTTACGGTCTCCGGATCGGCGCTGTCGAGTAGCTCGTTGATCCGGTCGATGACCTGGTCATCCACCACCCTCAGACTGTACCACAGCCATGTGGTACAACGCCTGGGTCACGGCTGGCCCTGGACGACCACCTGGTAGACGCTGGCCTGGTAAGTGCCGGCCGGGGTGGGAGGCAAGTTCGTGAACCAGATGAGAACGTAGCGGACGTGCACCGGCGCGCTGGGCCGCAGCTGCACGGTGCCGCCCGCGCCGGACACCCCGGCGACCGTGGGCAGCCAGGCCAGGGCGGGCTCGCTGCCGGCCCGCAGCTGGAGGCCGACGCCGGATTCTCCGCCCAGCGAGACGTCCACCGAGGTGACCGTCACCGTCCGGCCCATGTCCAGCAGCAGGCCGGTGCCCCCCTGCAGGTCGAAGAAGTCCGGGCTGGCGTACCAGTCGGTGTCCCAGGGAGCGGCGGGATCGCCGGCCACGGCCTGCGCGACGTTCTCGGGGTTGTCGCCGTCGGTCGTTCCGCCGGGGCCGAATGCGGCCACGCTGGCCACGGTGAGAACCCGCGGCGGCGGGGTGCTGGTGGAGGTGGTCGTGGCGGGCGCGGTAGCCGCGGGGGCGGTCGTGGCCGGGGCGGTGGCGGCCGGGGACGCGGCTGCGGTGCCCGCGGTGGCCGGGCTCGCCAAAGCGGTGGGGGTACCCGCCGGGACCATCGGGCCCTGTATGCGCGGGTGGGTGGCCGCGGCGGCGCGCTGGGCGTGACCCGCTTTGGCGACGAACTCATAGCTGGCGAGGCCCAGGACGGTCAGGACCAGCAGGACCAGCGCCGCGGCCGCTTTAACCCGGCGGCGCTCGCGCTCCCTGACCGGCACCGGCGGCTTGAAGGCCGCCGCCGCGGCGGCCTCGCGCGCGGAGCGCTGCGTCACGTCATGCTCGTCAATCAACGGCGGGATCCTTCCCGGGGGCATAGGCAACAGCGCGGATACGGACCAGGGCGAACCGGCGGCTCCGGCCATACCCGGGCGTTGCCTCGCCGCCACGGGGGGTGACGGCTCCATGCATGGCTGATTGTCTCCCAGATAAGGAGGGCTTGACACCCAACACGCTGATGTTGTAGACGCTCGCCTGGTAGGTGCCGGATCCGGATGGCGGCAGCGCGGTGAACCAAACCAGAACGTAACGGGCATACACCGGGTCCTTAAGCCGCACGCCCAGCGCGCCGCTCGCATCCGTGGCGACCGCCACCGTCGACAGATCCGCTAGCGACGGCGTGTCGCCGGCGCGGAGCTGAAAGCCGGCGCCGGGGGCGCGGCCGAGGGTGACTCCCGCACCGGTGATCGTGACCGGGCGGCCCATATCCAGCAGCAGACCCGTGCCCCCCTGGACGTTCGCGAACCGCGGCGTGCCGTACCAGTTGGTGGTCCAGGCCGTGGCCGGGTTGCCGTCGATCGCGCGTGATGCGAGCTGCGGGTTGTCGCCATCGGTCGTGCCGCCGGGACCGAACGCTGCCACGCTGACCGGGGTGAGAACGGTGTCGCCGGTGCGGGCCGAAGTCGGAGCAGCCGAGCCGGCCGGATGGCCGGAGCTGGCCCGGCCCAACGCGCCGAAGACGGGCACGCGACCGGAGATCAGGTAATAGGAGGTGCCGCCGATTACGGCCAGAACCAGCAGCGCGAGCGCCGGCCGCCAGCTGATCCGCCGCCGGCGGCGGAGGCGGCGGAGCCCGCGAATCCGGAACGGGATCCGGAACGGGATGGTCGACCGGACGGCCTCGGCGCCGTCCGCCTCCGGCGCAGACCGGTAGCTCGCATCGAACTCGCTCACCAGCGGGCCGGGATCGACACCCAGGGCGCGGGCGACGAGACTGATCTGATCGCGGGTCTGAGCGTCGCTGCCGGGTAGTAAAAAGTCGTTGCGCTCGATGGCGCGGATGACCGGTTCCCTGACCCGGGTGTAGTGGCTCACTTCGGCCACAGTCAAGCCCCGCCGGTGCCGCGCCTCCGCCAGTACCTCGCCGATGCTCACGGCCTGACTCTGCCGTCCATCACCGATGTCCTTGCCCTCGGGGGATCCGCTTTCTGTATACCCACCGTGAATGAGAACTACCTCTTCGTCCAGAGGCGGGGACCCGATCTGGGACTGATGGGGTTCAGGAGGCGTCAGAGTCTTCGGGGTTCCCGAAGCGCGGCCCCTTTGGCGCGGGCCTGATCGGCCAGGCGCTCGGCGAAGGAACTCAGCCTGGCCCGCAGCGCCTCCCCGGCGGGGCCGTCGGCGGCGCCGAGGATACGGACGGCGAGCAGGCCCGCGTTGCGGGCGCCGCCCACCGCGACCGTCGCGACCGGGATGCCGGCCGGCATCTGGACGATCGAGAGCAGCGAGTCCAGGCCGCCCAGGTTCTTCAGCGGGACCGGGACCCCGATCACCGGCAGCGGCGTGACCGAGGCCAGCATCCCGGGCAGGTGCGCGGCGCCGCCGGCCCCGGCGATGATCACCCGCAACCCGCGGCTTTCTGCCGAGGAGCCGTACTCGATCATGTCGCGCGGCATCCGGTGCGCGGACACCACGTCCGCTTCGTAGGCCACGCCGAACTCATCCAGGGCCTCGGCGGCCGCCCGCATCACCGGCCAGTCCGAATCGCTGCCCATCACGACCCCGACGAGCGCCTGGCCGCGCCCCGTTGGCTTGTTTGTCAATCGCCGTCCTCTTTGCCCCAGCGGAGGTAGCTGGCCGCGCGGCGAGCGCGGTCGGCTAGTTCCTTCGGGTCCGGGTGATCCCGGTCGCCGGTTACCGTCACGTGGCCGATCTTGCGGCCGGGGCGGACCGCCTTGCCGTACATGTGGATCTTCACGGTGGGGTCGGCGGCCATGACGTGGATGTAGCGGTCGTAGATGTCGCCGTCGTCGCCGCCGAGGACATTGGCCATGGCGGTAGCCGGGGCGGCCAGGGCGGGCGAGCCAAGCGGCAGGTCGAGCACGGCCCGCAGGTGCTGCTCGAACTGAGAGGTCCGCGCCCCCTCAATGGTCCAGTGCCCGCAGTTGTGCGGGCGCATGGCCAGCTCGTTGACCAGCAGCCCGGCCGGGGTCTCGAACAGCTCGACCGCCAGCAGCCCGGTCACGCCGAACTCGGCCGCGATCCGCAGCGCGAGCTCGGCCGCGTGCTCGGCCCGGTCCGGCGCCAGCCCCGGCGCGGGCGCGATCACCTCGCGGCAGATGCCGTCGCGCTGGACCGTCTGCACCACCGGGTACACCGCGCCCTGCCGGTGCGGGGAACAGGCCGCCAGGACCGCGAGCTCACGGGTGAACTCGACGTACTCCTCGGCCAGGAACGCCAGCCCCGCGCCGCGCCGCAGCACGTCCGCGGCCTGCGCCGCAGACTCGCACACCCACACGCCCTTGCCGTCGTAACCACCGCTGACCGCCTTCAGCACCACCGGCCAGGACCCGCCGGCGAAGTCCTGGACCGCCGCGGCGCCTGTGACCGGGGCGAAGCGCGGGCAGGCGACGCCGAGCCCGGTCAGCCGCTCGCGCATCACCAGCTTGTCCTGGGTCAGCCGCAGCGCGGCGGCGCCCGGCCTGACCTTCACCCCCGCCCGCTCCAGCGCGGCCAGGTGATCGCCGGGCACGTGCTCATGATCGAAGGTAACCACGTCGCAGGCGGCCGCGAACGCGCGCAGGTCGTCCAGGGAACGGTAGTCCCCCACCTGGGTCCCGGCCCAGACCTGCGCGGCGCTGTCATCGGGCGTATCGGCCAGCACGCTGAAGCCGATGCCGAGGCCGATGGCGGCCTGGGCGGTCATCCGGGCGAGCTGGCCGGCGCCCACCATGCCCACCGTGGGAGCGCCCGGGGTCAGCGAACGCCGCGGGGCTGGCCTGGCCGGGGCTGGCCTGGCCGGGGCTGGCCTGGCCGGGGCTGGCCTGGCCGGGGCTGGCCTGGCCGGGGCTGGCCTGGCCGGGGCTGGCATGTCCGCGGAATCGGTCACGCACCGTACCCTATGTGAAGCGTCGGCAGGCAGGTGGCCGGGGGCACGCAGCCGCGCTCGTTCGGTATCGAAAGAAATTTTACTTTCGTGATACATCCGGACGGGTATGACGTTTTATGATCACGCCATCTAGCGGCTGATCAGGCCAGCCGCCGAAGGAGCACGCTGATGGCGACACGCGACCAAGATGTCCCGGTCAGTGACCCGGGCGCAGAACCTGGCGTCCTCGTCCGCGAGGGCAGCTACGGCAGCCGCGTACTCGAGGTCGAACCGGGCGGCGCGGAGTTCATCCCGCTGAGCGAACGGCACGGCAAGCCGCTGCAGCTGTTCTGGACCTGGACCTCGCCGAACATGGAGTTCGCCACCGTCTTCGTCGGCGTGCTAGCGGTGGCCGCGTTCGGCCTCGGCTTCTGGGAATCGGTGCTGGCCATCGTCCTTGGCAGCGGCCTCGGCGGCATCACCCAGGGCATCTTGTCGCTGCGCGGCCCGCGGTACGGCGTCCCGCAGATGGTGCTCAGCAGGCTGGGCTTCGGGTACTGGGGCAACCTGCTGCCCGCCGGGCTGAACTCGGTCACGGCCGGCATCGGCTGGTTCGCGGTGAACAGCGTCAGCGGCGCTCTCGCGCTCAACGTCCTCACCCACCTGCCGCAGGTGCTGTGCCTGCTCATCGTGGTCGCGGTGCAAGTCGTGGTGGCATTCTTCGGCTACAACCTGGTGCACGTCTTCGAGCGCTACGCGTTCCCCGTACTGACCATCATCTTCCTCATCGCGGCCGGAGTGATCTTGAGCAAGGCCCACCCGGGAGCGTCGCACCACACCATCCCCGGTGCGTTCCTGATCGAGCTGGGCGCCTCGTTCGGCTACGCGGTGGGCTGGAACCCGTACGCGTCCGACTACACCAGGTACTTCAAGCCCGACAGCAACAAGGCGGCCATCGCCTGGTGGTCCGGACTCGGGCTATTCCTGTCCTGCGCGCTGCTCGAGACCGTCGGCGCGGCCGCCGCGACCGTGCTCAACCCGGGTAACGCGCTCGGCGCCAACCCGACCGGCGCCTTCACCGGGCTGCTGGCCACCCCCCTGGCCGACTTCACCCTGATCGCGATCGCGCTCGGCGCCGTCTCGGCCAACGTGCTCAACATCTACTCAGGCGCGCTGTCCTTCACCGCGATCGGCATCAAGCTGCCGCTGTCGGCGCGCCGCGCGATCGTCGCGCTCGGGTTCGGAGCGATCGGGTTCTTCCTGGCCTGGAGCGGGCTGCACGACGCCGGCACCAAGTACGAGAACTTCCTGCTGATCATCGCGTACTGGATCGCCCCTTGGCTGGCCGTGTACTTCTGCGACCTGCTGCTGCGGCGCAACCCGGACGAGATCCTGCTGTTCGCCACCCGGCGGACGAACTGGGCCGGGCCGGTGGCCATGCTGGTGGGCATGGGCATCTCGATCTGGCTGTTCTCCAACCAGACCGAGTACGTCGGCCTGGTTCCGACGCACGTCGGGTCGGCCGGGGACCTGACCTTCGAGGCCGGGTTCTTGATCACGGCCGTGGTCTACCTGGGCTGGCACGCCATCGCCAAGACCGGACGGGAGACGACGCTCACCGCGTGACCCGCGCCTGACCGAGGCCCGGCCGTGGGGAAGTTTGCCCGGCCGGGGCGGTGACGCCTGACCGGGGACCGGAAGTTCTGGGTTGTTTCAGAGCCTCTCGTCAGGGAAGGTTAGGGCGGCAGTCAGCCGGGGCCGGTAGCATGTGCGGGTCTCGTTGCCGCCCGGACGGGGGTCTTGGGCGCACAGGCTGCCTGATGTCATCTGAAAGGACCGTCCCGTATGGTGGGCATTCGCCGACGTTTCGCCGAACTGATTCCCGAGCTGGCCAAGTTCGGCGTGGTCGGGCTGATCGGGTCGGTCATCGATCTCGGTGGCGCCGCCTACCTGCACGGCGACGTCGGCATCGAGGCCATGGCCGCCAAGGCGCTCTCCATCACCGCGGCCACCGTGGTCACTTACCTTGGCAGCAGGTTCTGGACCTTCCGGCACCGGGTCAACCAGGCGTTGCTGCGCGAGGGGACGCTGTTCGTCGCGCTGAACGTCGTCGGCCTGGTCATCGCCGAGGCCGTGATCGCGTTCACCACCTACGGGCTGGACGCCAAGAGCGCACTGGCCTACAACGCGGCCAGTGTGGTCGGCACCGGCCTCGGCACGATCTTCCGGTACTTCTCCTACAAGAAGTGGGTGTTCCTGGCCGGTGCTCCGGGTGCCGCCGTCGCGGCCGGAGAAGCCGCGGTTTCCGGCATTGTCGACCCCACGGAAACCAGCGAGGCGCACGCTGTCCTGACGGGGACGCCGGACAGCTACGGGTCGCCATTGGAGCGCCTCGACCCGGCCGACACGGACCTCCGGCAGCGCTAGCCCGGGCCCCTAGGCGGGGCCGCGGACGGGCTGGGTGCCGGGGCGCAGCGGGTGCCGGGGCAGGAAGACCGCGAACGTGGCTGGCTTGGGCTTGACCAGCACGACGCGACCGCCGTCCGCGGCGGCCATCGTCCGCGCCAGGGCCAGGCCCAGCCCCGTTCCCTCGGGACGGCCGCTGACGCTGCGCTCGAAGATGCGGGACACCAGCTCCGGCGGGACACCGTTCCCCTCGTCCCGGACTTCGATCACCACCGAACGCGCGTTCTGTGAGGTCTGCAGGGTCACCGTGCCCCCGCCGTGCATGAGCGCGTTGTCCAGCAGCGTCGCGAGCACCTGAGCCAGCCCGCCTGGGGTGACGTGCGCTTCCAGGCCGCGCACGCCGATCACCGCGAGCTTGCGCCGCGCCCGCCGGAACGCGGGTTCCCACTCGACGACCTGCTGTCGCACGATCTCGTCGATACCCGTCAGCGCGGCCGAGGCCGCGGTCGCCCGCCGGGCCGGGCTGAGTAGCTGGGTCACCACGTCCGCCAGCCGCTCGGCCTGGGTCAGGGCCGCGTTGCCCTCTTCCCGGACCACATCGGGATCATCCGCCGCTGCGATCATCTCTTCCAGCCGCATCGACAACGCGGTCAGCGGCGTCCGCAGCTGATGGGAGGCATCCACCGCCAGTTCGCGGTCCGCGGCAAGCAGGCTGCTGAGCCTGCGGGCGGAACTATCCAGGCCGTCGGCGACCTGATCGAGGTCGGCCACCCCGTACCGGCGGCCGAGCGGGCGCGGATCGCCCGCCCCGAGCCGCCCGGCCGCCTCGGCGAGTTCCTCCACCGGCCGGGCGAGCCGGCCTGCGAGCACCGCGGTCAGCCAGGCGGCCAGCGCGACCGCCACGACGATGAACGCGGCCAGCACGGTCAGCGCGACCGCCCCGCGGCCGACCCCGATCACCAGCGCGGGCACGCCCACGATGAGGACGGCGACGGCCGCAGCGGCGAAGTGAGAGAACCACAGTTTCCTGCGCACCGTTCAGCCGCGATCAGTCGCCGCGCTCAAAGCGGAACCCGACGCCCCGCACGGTGGTGATGTACCTGGGGCTGTGCGCGTCGTCGCCGAGCTTGCGGCGGAGCCAGGAAATGTGCATGTCGAGCGTCTTGGTGGAGGTCCACCATTTCGCGT
>Ga0302325_10001587_pt1 | contig 57585 bp, 42 predicted proteins | sample Palsa_T0_2_FD_201948 | JGI IMG/M metagenome (GOLD analysis project Ga0302325, IMG submission 201948) | Peat permafrost microbial communities from Stordalen Mire near Abisko, Sweden - Palsa_T0_2 | ecosystem: Environmental > Terrestrial > Soil > Palsa > Peat permafrost | place: Sweden: Abisko... | reverse complement strand
TCGTCATTCGTCATTCGTCATTCGTCATTCGTCATTCGTCATTCGTCATTCGTCATTCGTCATTCGTCATTCGTCATTCGTCATTCGTCATTCGTCATTCGTCATTCGTCATTCGTCATTCGTCATTCGTCATTTCCCATGTCCCCTCCCCACCTGATCTTCGACTGCCATCTCGACATCTCGATGAACGCGATGGAATTCAATCGCGACCAGCGCTGGCCGCTGGAAAAGATTCGCCGCTGCGAACTCAGCGCGCAGTTCCTCGCTCCGGACGCCGAGCGGCATCGCGCGCGCAATACGGTCTGCTTTCCCGAACTGCGCCGTGGACGCTTTGGGATCATCGTGGCGACGCAGATCGCCCGCTATGCGCCGCGATTTCACAATCTCCCCGGCTGGCGCAGCCCCGAACAGGCCTGGGCCCAGACGCAGGGACAGCTCGCCTATTACCGCGCCATGGAGGAGTGCGGCGAACTCGTCCAGCTCCGCACCTGGCCGGAGGTGGAAGCGCATGCCGCGCGCTGGTCCGGCATTGGCGGGACCACCGATGCCGAAGCCGCGAAGCTCCCCATCGGCTACCTGCTCAGCCTCGAGGGCGCCGACTCGATCGTGAGCTGGCGCCATCTGGAAAAAACGCGCGCCGATGGACTCATTGCCCTCGGCCCCGTGCACTACGGGCCGGGCGTCTATGGGCACGGGACCGACGATGAAGGCCCGCTGCCGCCCATCGGCCGCGAACTGCTCAAGGAAATGGAGCGGCTTGGGATCATTCTCGACGTCACGCATCTGTGCGACGAGAGCTTCTGGGACGCGCTCGCCCATTTTCAAGGCCCGGTCTGGGCCAGCCATCACAACTGCCGCGCGCACGCCAATTGGAACCGCCAGCTTGGCGATGACCAGATCAAGGCGCTCATCGATCGCGGCGCGGTCATCGGCATGGCCTTCGATGCGATCATGATGGTCCACGGCTGGGCGCACAAACGTTCCCGGCCCGAGGACTTCGACCTGAAGATCGAGAAAATCTGCGACCATATCGATCACATCTGCCAGATCGCGGGCAACGCCTGGCACGTGGGCATCGGCACCGATCTCGACGGCGGTTATGGCACCGAGCAAACGCCGACGGACCTGAACAGCATCGCCGATCTCGCCGGTCTTGCGCCCCTGCTCGCCGGCCGCGGCTATTCGCCGGCCGAGATCGACGCCGTTTTCCACGGCAATTTCCTCCAGTTCCTGCGCAAGCACTTGAAATGAGCCCTTCGCCGGCGGGCTCAGCACCGGATGGGACGACGGCGATCCGCGCGACCCACGTGCGCTATGCGTTGCTCGGGGTGGCCACGGCCAACGCGTTCCTGCTCTATCTCGACCGCATCTGCATGACCACCGTCGTGCATTCGGCATCGTTCACCCGTGAAGTCGGGCTCACCGAGAACGCTGTCGGAACGGTCCTCTCGGCGTTTTTTGGGGCCTACGCCTTGGGACAACTTCCCGCCGGGTTTCTGGCCGATCGCTTCGGGCCCCGGCGCATGCTCGTGAGCTATATCGTCCTCTGGTCGGCATGCACCGCGTTGACCGGCTTGGCCGGCAGCTTCGCCTTGCTCATGGCGGCGCGACTCGCCTGCGGATTGGCCGAAGCCGGGGCGTATCCCGCCAGCGCGCGCGTGATCGCCCGCTGGTTTCCTTTCGGTCAGCGCGCCCGCGCCAATTCGGCGGTCTCGTTCGGTGGCCGGCTCGGTGGCGCCGTCGCACCCTGGCTCACCGTCTCGTGCATCGCCGCCCTCGGCGCGTGGCGTCCCGTGTTGTGGCTCTACGGCGGCGCTGGCCTGGCGCTCGCCGCCGCCACTTATTTCCTCTTCCGCGATGAACCGACTTCGCATCCGTGGACCAACGACGCCGAGCGCGAGTTGATCCGCGACGGCGGACCGCCACCTCCTCCGCCCAACCACGACTTTCCTTGGGAAGCCATCCTCCAACACCGCGGGCTGTGGTTCCTCAATCTCGCGTCGGCCGCCCAGAATTTCGGCTGGGCGCTGCTCGTCACCTGGCTGCCAAAGTATCTCCAAAGCGCCCGCGGTCTCAGCGATTCCAAAGCGAATTATTACACCAGCATCGCGCTTTCGTGCGGAATGGCCGGCATCCTGTTTGGCGGATGGTGGTGCGATGCGCTCACGCGCTGGCTCGGACCGGTCTTGGGACGACGGTTGCCCATGGTCTTGGGCAGCCTGGTCGGCGTGCTGGCTTATCTCCTCTGCCCACGCCTGGGGAGCGTGACCGGACTGGTGGTCGCCTGCGGGTTCGTCGCCTTTTCCACCGACAGTGCCGGGCCGGCTACTTGGGCCCTCGGCCAGGATATTGGCCGTAATTACGTCGGCGCCACGCTGGCCTGGAGCAACATGTGGGGAAATCTCGGCGCCGCCGCGCTGGCGTGGTGCATCCCACGCGTCCTCAGCAGTTCCATCCATCACACCGACTGGAGCGAAATCTTCTGGCTTTGTGCGGGCGCGTTTGTCGTCTCCGGCACAAGCATTCTCTTCGTCGACAGCACGAAGCCGCTGGCGGACGGGGAAAAAGCTGAAACCTGAGCCGAATCCGCGAGACGCCCGTAGCGCCATGGGCATCTCGCGGATTCGGCTCAGGTTTCGGCGCTCGCTTGCATAGGCACAATAGTTGCTATAGTTTCAATAATGACTGAACCCACTGTCATTCTCGCCGTTTTCTCTGTGCTCGGCCATTGTGTGGCTATTTTCTGGCCTCGGAAACCACTCACGACTTCGGTCGATAAGAACGGCTTCCCAATCCTCTGGTGCAACAACAACGAGCGCCAGGAAGACATCACCTGTGTCTGGCGGACCGCGACCGAGGAACCGGCCAAGGATCTGGTCGAGGCGGCCGGCGAGTGCCGCAGCGCTTAAGAGGGCGTCCAGCGGCAGGATTACAGCTTTTTCTTCTTCCCCTGTGGCCTTGGCGTGGAGGTGGCATCGCCCGCCTTGGTGAGGTTGTCCGGCGGCGCGACGGCGACCTTGATCACCACGCGGCGGTTCTGTTTGAATCTCCAGCCGCCATCCCGCCGCGGCCAGTTTTCGGCTGGCCCGCGGCCGCTTGAACCATTCCAATCGTCCCATGAAGTTCCTCCCCCTGTTTTTCCGACGCGGTTGGCTCGCTCTTTCGCTCTTCACGGCCTCGACGCTTTTGGCGCAGACGCCCCAGCCGGAGAAAGGCGGCGAGAGAAAGAAGGATCCTTCGCTCGCCGCCGTCGAAGACGAAGCCGGTTTGCCGCGGGTGCTGCTCATCGGAGATTCCATTTCCATGGGCTACACGATTCCCACGCGTGAATTGCTCAAGGGCGTGGCGAACGTTCACCGCATCCCGACCAATGGCAGTTCGACCGACGTGGGGCTCAAGAACCTCGACGCCTGGCTGTCGACCGACGGGGCGGACAAAAAGTGGGATGTCATCCATTTCAATTGGGGCCTGCACGACCTCAAGCATTGGAAGGAGGGCAAGCTCGACCTGGCCGGTCCGCAGGTGAATCCGGTGGAGCGATACGAAAAGAACCTGCGCGAGATCGTCGCCCGCCTCAAGAAGACGGGCGCCAAACTTGTTTTTGCCACGACCACGCCGGTGCCCGAAGGCAGCGGTGGCCGCGTGGCCAAGGATGAAATCGCCTACAACGAAGCCGCCACCCGCGTGATGAAGGACGAGGGCGTGGCCATCGACGACCTGCACGCGCTGGCGGAATCGCAGCTCGCGGAAATTCAACTGCCGAAAAATGTCCACTTCTCGAGTCCGGGCTACCAGGCGCTGGCCGGCCAGGTGGCGGCCTCGATCAAGACCGCGCTTGGGAAATAACGGGCCAACCGGGACACTCTCCAACCCGCGGGCTTGCCGGCTTGATTTTTTCCACGCACACGGTTAGGTCGCTGCGATGCATGTTCCGCAGACCGAGGTCATTCTACGGCATGGGGACGCGGAACTGGCGCGGGTCGTCCTGCCGCCGGGCGAATACGTCATTGGGCGCGGCGAAGTCTGCGAAATCTTCGCCGATACCCCGCTGATCTCGCGCCGTCACGCCAGACTCATCATTCAACACGATCAACTGCTGCTGGAAGATCTCGCCAGCAGCAACGGCACCTTCGTCGCGGAACGGCGGATCAGCGAATCGACCCGGCTGTTTCCCAATCAACACGTGCGCCTTGGCGATGTCGTGCTGGAAGTGCGCCGGGAGCGCGCGACGACCCAGGCGGGCGAGAACCTTCCACCGGTCCAGGCCGCGATCCGCCGCCTGCTGCCCGACGAACTCCTTGCCCAAAAGCGCTACGCCATCGGCAGCCAGGTGGCTCGCGGGGGCATGGGCGCCATCATGCACGCCTGGCAGCAGACCACCCAGCGCGACGTGGCCATGAAAGTGATGCTCGAAACCCAGGATGAAGCGAGCGTCTTGCGGTTCATCGACGAGGCGCAGGTCACCTCGCAACTCGAGCATCCGAACATCGTCCCGATCTACGAACTTGGGGTCGACGAACAGGACCAGGTTTTCTACACGATGAAGTTCGTGCGGGGCATCACCCTCAAAAAGGTGCTCGAACTGCTCGCCGAAGGCATTCCCGAAACGGTGAAGAAGTTTCCGCTCACCGCCCTTCTGACCATCTTCCAAAAGACGTGCGACGCGCTGGCCTTCGCCCACGCCAAGGGCATCATCCATCGCGATTTAAAGCCCGAGAACCTGATGCTCGGCGACTTCGGCGAGGTCCTCGTCATGGATTGGGGACTGGCCAAGAGGCTCACTGACGAAGGCCGAATGCCAAATGCCGAAGGTTCTGGCTCCCGAATCGCCGGGTCCGGTCCTTCGTCATTCAAGATTAGTCATTCGTCATTTGAAGGAACCATGGCGGGCTCGGTCATGGGCACACCGCAATACATGAGCCCGGAGCAGGCGCGCGGCGAAGTCGAGACCCTCGACGCCCGGAGTGACGTCTATGCGCTGGGCGCGATCCTCTTTGAAATCATTTACCTTCGCCCTCCCGTGACCGGCAGCGACCCGTGGAAAATCGTCGCAAAAGTCGCCCAAGGGGTCGTGGAATGGCCCACGGCTGCGTCGTCGTCCCGCTCGGCCGCCAGCGCCTTCCCGGCCCAGGCGCATCTTCCCGGCGGGCGCGTACCCGATTCGCTGCTCGCCGTTTGCCGCAAGGCCCTGGCCTTCGATGCCACGGGCCGGTACGCGAGCGTCACCGATCTCCAGCTCGATCTCACCGCCTTCCAGAACGGCTTCGCGACCAGCGCGGAAAACGCCGGCGCCTGGAAGCAGCTCCGGCTCTTCATCCGCCGCAACCGGGCCGTGTCCACGGCCGTCGCCGCCGCGCTCGTCATCGTCGCCGCCGTGACGGCCATTTTCACCTTCAACGTCGTGCATGCGCGCAACCGCGCCGAAGCAACCCTGCACGAACTGCGTGGCACCGCGCCGACCTTTGCCGCGCAAGCCCGCGCGCTGGTCGAAGATGGCAAGATCGACGAAGCCCTCGAGAAAATCAGCTATGCCATACAGCTCGACCCGAAAAATGGCGACTATCTGCTGCAACATGGCCACTATCTCCAAATCACGCTTCATCTGCACGACGCCGCCGCGGCCTACCGAAAGGTGCTCGTCCTGCGCCCCGGTGACGCCGACGCACAGCAAAACCTCGATCTCTGCGAGCGGCTCCTGGCGGAAAATGGCGGCAAGGACGAACTGCCCCAGCCGCTGATCATCCAGCTCGTTGACGCGCTCCTCGCCCAAGGCCGCCAGGTCGAAGCCAACCCGCTCGCCCAACGCGTTGGCAAAGGTGCGTCCACGACCGAAGCTGCGCTCCGCGCGCGCCTCAAAAGCCTCTCCGCGCAGCCCGGCTGGAATTCCGGGCGCCTGCGGCTGCAACCCAATGGCACCATCAGCCTCAATTTAAATGGGCTGCGCGTCGGCGATCTCAGCGTCCTCCGTGGATTTCCGATCAGCTCGCTGGATTTGGACGACCCCAATTTCAGCGACCTCACGCAGCTCAGCGGACTGCCGCTCACGCATCTCAGCATCGGCGGGACGGCCGTTTCCGACCTTTTGCCGCTGGAAGGCATGCCCTTGGATAGCCTGACCCTGACCCACTCGCATGTCACCGATCTCACGCCATTGCATACCCTGAAGCTGCGTGAGCTGGGCGCCAGCCAGATCCCGCTGCCCAATCTCGACGCCCTCGCCGGCCAACCCCTGGAAAAGCTCGATTTGTGGGGCAGCAAAATCACCGATATCCGTCCGTTGCACGGCATGCCGCTCCAGGAGCTCGACCTCGGCGTCAATCACGTCAGCGATTTGTCACCACTGGCCGGAATGCCCCTCAAGAACCTCTCCCTGCAAGCGTTGGAATTGACGGAACTCCCATCCCTGGCCGGCGCCCCCCTCGAACAGCTCAACCTCAATGGCGATCGCATCGCCGACATCCGCGCTCTCGCGGCCTTCAAGCTCAAGAGATTGAACATGAACAGCGATCCTGTCCGCGACCTCAGCGTGCTGCGCGGGATGCCCCTCGAGTTCCTCGACCTCGGGTCGGACACCATTCCCTTCGATCTTGCTCCATTGGCCGATTGCCAGAACCTCGACGAGATCATCCTGCCGCGTTACTTCCTGCATGAGGAAGTCCTGCGCAAATTGCCCAAACTCCGCCGGGCGCGCATCACTCCGTACCTGAAATACTCTCTCCCCATGAAAGAATTCTGGGCGGAGCTGAAACCCGAATGGGTCAACGCGGGCCACGCCCGCACCATTATCCAGCTTTCCGGTCTCACGCCTCTGCCGGAAAACCCGGTGAGCCTCGAGCCGGACGGAACGGTGGCCATCGACCTCAATCACGTCCAGGGCGGCGAAATCCCCTCTTTCACCGGTCTGCCGATTACTCGTTTCGGCGGTGAGTGGGCGAGCTTCACCGATCTCACTCCACTGCGCGGACTCCCACTGCGACGGCTCACCCTGCCGGGCGCACCAGTCAGCGACCTCAGCCCCTTGCAGGGAATGGCCTTGCAAATCCTTTTATTGAACAACACCAAGGTGAAGGACTTTTCCTTGCTGCGAACGATGCCGCTCCGTGACGTCTATCTGAGCAACCTGGGCCTCCACGACGTGTCGTTTTTGCGGGGCAAGGCCTTGCACCGGCTGGACCTCGGCAATAATCCGCTGACGGATCTCAGCGTCCTTGCCGGGATGCCGATCGATTGGCTGGTCATCAGCGGCACGAACGTGGCCGATATCAGCGCCCTGCGGGGGATGCCGTTGAAATACCTCGCGCTCAGTAATGCCCATGTCCGCGATCTCAGTCCCCTGCGCGGAATGGCGCTCACCGAATTAAATGCGGAAGGAAATCCGGCGCCGGACCTCTCACCGCTGCTCGATCTGCCCAAGCTGGAAAAGCTGCGCATCACTGGCACTCCGCAACAGATCGCCATCCTGCGCCGGCACCCGGCGCTCAAGTGCCTCGCGCAAGGCTCGAGTGATCCACTGCAGCCCGTGGCCGAATTTTGGGCCGACTACGACGCGCACCAGACCAAACATTAAGAAGGCGGCCGGGCAGGGGGGATCGCCGCTGGTCCCTTCCAAGGCCCGGGAGAGCGGTTTTGGCAGGTCCCTTCACACTCACACTTCAGATTCCAAACTTTCACATCATCCACCCATGCCGATTTGTTCACGGCCAGCGTCAGCATGCGCTTGGTCGGGTGCGCGATGCCCGGAGACCTGAACTCGCCGATGGGCTTGTCGTCGATCGTCGCACGCATCACGTCGCCGTCGACCACGACGAGCAGCGTGTGCCATGCGCTGGGTTTGAGGTCGAGCGGGAAGCTCCGCGTCCTGCTTTGGAGCAGCCGCAACAGCTCGGGCGAGTTGTCGCCGGCCAGGCGCCGCTCGTGGACGGCATTGTCCATGCCCCCGGTCTTCTCGTCCGTCAGCGCGAGGTTCTTCAAAGTCACCCGGGCGATGCAGAGATGCCCCGCGTGCACCGTCTTCAATTCGCGATCCACAAAATCGACACCGAGATCGTCGCCCTCCTCGAGCTTGAAACGCAACCGCACCGCGCCGTCCTGAAACGCCGCATCGTGAAAAATCGCCACACCGTGGTCCGCCACCGCCGCCCTGGTGACGTGCAAGGCGCCATCCTCGAGGGCCGCCTGTTTCGTACCCTTCGCCCGCGTCGCGCTGTTCGTCGTCCAGCCATTGCCGATCTCCTCCTGGTCCGGCGTCGATTCCTGGCGATTGAAATCGTCCTGAAAGAGCAAAGTGCCATTCTCCCGGATCAGAGTCGGATCGTCCGTCGCGAAAAGCGGCCCGGCGGTGGCGAGGAGCGAGAAGAGGATCGGCGTCAGGGTGAGGGCTTTCATGCGAGAATGAGAATGCAGGGAGATGATCACTGTGGCCGCCCGGAATTAGACGCCCTCTTGGAGGCTGTGAAATATTTCGACCTCCAGGGATTTTGCCCGCGAATCACACAAATGACACGAATAAATGGTAGTGCCCTAATTTGAATTCTCCCCACGATTTCGGATTCCGGCTCGAACCAATTTCAATTCCAGCCCCTTGTTGTGCCTTACGGTGTCGGGGTCACAGGGCCGAGGTAGCGGGAACGTGCGTAGCGGCGGCGTAGCAGACGAAAGTAAAACATCGGTCGCGTAACATTCAGGAAAATTTTGGCAAGAGCGTGCTTGTTTTCGCTTGTCGGTGCTTTGGCATCCGCCGACGATCCGATCACTGATGAAACCCCGTGCCCGTCTTGCGCTCGTCGGAGGTTTTTTCCTCCTGCAGGCTCTTTCTTCGCCATTGCACGCACAGGACATCCTCTACAACTCTGACTATAACTCTGACGCGGAATCGACAACAATTTAGATGATGAGCCCCTCGGGTACGTTTAGCAGTCTCACCACCCTACCCGGAACCAATGCAACCGGCGGAGGAATGGCTTTCGACAGTAGCGGAAATCTCTATGTCGCCGACTCATACAACAATCAGATCGACAAAATCGCGCCCGGTGGGTCGGCCAGCGTCCTGCTGAACCTCACCTCGGCTGGCTTCTCCGCCGCCGGCCCAAACGGTTTGGTTTTTTCGGGCGGCAATCTTTATGTGGCGGGCTACTATGATAACAAAGTGCTCAAGATCACTCTCGGCGCGACTCCGAGTGTGACCACTTTTGCGACGCTCCCGGCAGGGTCGGCGCCCACCTATCTCGCCGTCGATGGTAGCGGTAATATTTACGCGTCAGATTCCAACAGCGGCAACATCAGCGAGATCAGCGCCAACGGCAGTTCGGTTACCACGTTTGTGAGCCTTGGCAGTAGTGCCGGTCCGAACGGGTTGGCCTTCGACAGCAGCGGAAATCTCTATGTTGCGGTTGCCAGCAGCCAGGAGATCGACAAATTCAGCTCGACAGGCGCTTCCCTCGGGACTTTTGGCGCGAACCCCTTTCCGGGCGACGGTGCCTTTTCTGACCTCGTCTTTGACCCCAATGGCAATCTCTACGGATCAATCCCCGGTATTGACGACATCGTGGAGTTCCCTCCCAGCGGCGCCTCTAGCACCAACTATTTCAATCAATATCCGGCTTTTGTAGGCTCCCTCGCCTTCGCACCCACGCCCGAGCCCGACAGCGCCGCGCTTCTGGTCCTCGGTGCGGGGGCACTCCTCGGGTGTCGTCGTCGGCGGTGGACCGGAAAGCTGTAGGGCAATGCCCAGCTGTACGACTGCGCAAATATGGGTTCATACCCCGCCGGCTCCATTGATTGGCTGACCTAAAGATAAGGAGACGGTGTCGAATGATGATTTCCAGTTCGTCATCCTCTATCCGAGCCAACCCGTTGCGGAAGTCGTGTCTATGTTGACTTACGTGAACAAAGCGGGGGTGAACCTCACCGGGCCGTACACGATTCATGTGATAAATCAAAGGGGAGAATGGAAGGCGGACGGCAGTATGCCCGGGGATCGACGGCAACACCTGAATGACCCCTTCACTGGAATAGATGGTCAACAGCACATCCGCGTAGCCGACGCTTTGTCCCACAGTCGCGGAAAGGGCAATTCGCGGGTCTCCTCTCACAAGCTCTCCGGAGTGCCCGCCGCCAGCGAAGCGCACAGGATTTCGCGCTCATTGCGGACGAAGACGCAACGCCGCGCGTAGGTCGGCGGAGCCCATGCCAGTTTGTGCCCGTCGAAGGGATACACCGGCTCGATAAGTCTGGTGCGGCTGAGTTCCTCGTAGCGCGCCGGCGTCAGCCGCGCACGGATCAGCATGCCCTCGTCGGTGTAGAGGAAGACGGCGTCGCCGTTCGGCGTGATTTGGATACTGGGGCCGCTCTTGCGGGCGGTCACCTTGTCGGTCCGCCACCGCTCCTTGCCCGTGCGCGCCTCCAGGCACACCAGTTCACCCGTCCGGGTGGCGGAATAAACGAAGTCTCCGGCCAGCAGCGGCGTCGAGGTCGCGCTCAAGACGCGCTTCGCCGGGCCGCGGTTTTCCGGCCAGAGGATCGACGCCGCCGGCTTCTCCGCGGCGAGCTGGAACATGAGCCCGCTGACCAGCAGCAGGTCGCCGGCGCAGACCGGCGTGGCGATCGAATCGTTGTTGCTCGTCTTCATCGGCTCGCGCCAAAGAAGTGCGCCAGTCGCCGGTTCGAGCGCGCTCACCGAATCATTCGTCCAGACAATCAACTGCCGCCGCCCGCCCGCGGTCACGATCACTGGCGAACTGTTCGAAACCCCCTCCACCAGCGCCTTCCACACTTCGCGGCCGGTATTCCAATCCAGCGCCACCACGCTCGCGCCCGGTTTCCCGCCGAGGTGCAGGATGAGGAGATCCCCGTCGATCAAAGGCGACCCACGGCCCCCCTGGAACATCTCGACCGCATATTCCTTGCGCCAGAGCACGTCCCCGGTCGCCGCCGCGAGACACACCACCGCGCCACTCGCCCCCTGCACGTAGACCTTTCCTCCCGCCACCACCGGCGTGGAGGTCGGGCCGCCGTTCTGGTCTTCGGATATTGCCCAGTCCGGATAGTCTACTTCGTACGCGTACTTCCACAGCATCCTGCCGCTCGTGGCCTCAAAGCACCGGACGCGCTCCCGCGCCTTGGGGTGGACCAGTTCCGCATCGGCCAGGAAGGCGCATCCCTCCGCCACGACCGGACTCGACCAGCCACCGCCCGCTTCCGCGCGCCAGAGGATCTTCAAGCCCTGCGGCGGAAACGACGCCATGATCCCCCGCTCGCGCCAAACCCCATCGCGCTGCGGCCCGCGCCACTGCGGCCAGTCGTCGGCCCAGGCTGGAGCATGAATCAGAAGAAGCGGAAATGCGACACACGCGGCAAAGGCGACCGAGGACGAACGGGGGTACATGTGATCGCGAGCCTACGCCCACGATTTGCCGGAGGAAAATGGATTCGCCTTTCAACGGTCCTCGCGCGGAAGGGTTCTTATCGCACCGCAAGACGCCGACCCATTCGTCCCGCAGTCGCGCGATCAGGGCCGGCTCAGCGGCGTCCCGATGATCGTTCATCCATCCGTCATTTGCCGGCCTCGCTGCCCTCAAATGGCAGCTTCGTTGTGGCCACATCGAGCAGCGGGCCGAGCTCATAGATGTTCGTGTAACCATAGGTCGCAAGGGCGATGTAGGTGGAAATATTCAGCGACGCGGGCGCGCTCTTCGACGCCAGCGACCGTGGCGCACCGAGGAAGTTGTTGTTGCAGTAGATCAGCACCCGCGTGCTCCTGCCCGGAAGCACCCGCGCCAGCGCGTCCGCGGTAAAATCGGTGAAGGGCAGGCTCACCGCCCCGCGAATGTGGCGGAGCGCAAATTTGTCCGCGCTCCGGGCATCCAGCACCACCGTGCCCGGCTCCGCCGCCATCGCCGCAAATTGCTCCTCCGTCACCCGCCGGCGTTCCCGCACCGGTTCCACCTCGGCGGCGATTTTCCGAAACTGCGCATAGTCGTTGAGTGGATTGCGGATCGGTTCCGCCGCGTGCGCAAACGGAACCAGGAGAAGGATGGAAGCAAGGATGGTTTTCATGCCCGCATCGTCGCGCAAGCTCGCCGGCGATGTGTCAGCCTGAGGTGCGGGTTTTGTCAAAAAATCGTCACGAGTTTGGGAGGGAAATCGCAGCGATGGGACTGGCTGAAAATAGCAGGACGCCGCGCCGCCTGCCCTGGACCCATCGGACCGATGCGATCATCGATCCTGCGGACCGACATTCGGAGATTGCACTCGTGACCCCGGCGACCGACAACGCCCACCATGTCCCTCCGCAAACTTTTGCTCTGGCTTCATCTGGTCACGGGTCTGATCGCCGCGATCTTCCTCATCGTCCTCGGTGTCACTGGCGCGGTCATGATCTTTGAGATACCGCTCGATCACGCGCTGAACGCGAAGCTCTATCGCATCGCCCCGCAGGGTCCACGGCTCGGCCTGGACGAATTGGTGGCGAGGATCGAACGGGCCCTGGTGCCCGCGCGGATTACCGGGCTCTACTTCCCGGCGGGCGATGACATTGCGACCAGCGTCACCTTGCGCAGCCCCGACGGAAAAATGCAGACGTTCACGGCCAACCCGTACTCGGCGGAAATTATCGGTTCGCTCGGAACGGCCAACAGTTTCATGTCAAAGGTGCACCAGTTTCACACCAATCTCCTGCTCGGCCCTCGAGGCAAAGTCATCACCGGCTGGGGCGGGGCCCTTTTGATCGTCCTCTCGCTCACCGGGATCGTCCTCTGGTGGCCGCGCAAGATTTGGAAACTCAGCGCTTGGAAGCCGGGCCGCCAGGCAAATTTCGACCTCCACAATGCGCTCGGCTTCTGGTCATCGATTTTCATGTTCCTCTTCGGAGTCACCGGTTTGGTGATTCATTCGGACAACGATGCCGCCCAATGGATCAACCGGATCACCCAAACGCCGGAACCGCTTCCTGTGCCGCAGCCAAAACCGTTGCCCAACGCCCGACCGGTCGGCGCCGAACAGCTGTACCACACCGCCATGGAGACCGTGCCCGGCGCCCGGATCATTGCGATCATGGGGCTGGGCGGCGCCCGCGGCGCCGTTCGCGTCATGATGCACTTCCCCGAGGACCACACGCCCGGCGGACGCACCGGTGTCTTTCTCGACCCCACCACGGGCGCGGTGCTTTCCGCTCAGACTTCACGCACCGCGCCCATTGGATATCGACTGGCGAAATTCTGGAACCGGCAGTTGCACACCGGCGATACCCTCGGCTGGCCTTCGCGCATCATTGCCTGCCTGGCGAGCCTGGCTTTGCCCATGCTCGCCGTTACCGGCCCGCTGATCTGGTGGGGCAAACTCAAACGCCGCCGCGAGGAAACGGAAAACACCGGGGCAAAGAGACCTGCCCTCTGATGGTTTAAACATGGAAAGCGCGGCCCGCCCGTGCCAACGTCCCACCTCTCCCGATGAACAAACTCCTCCTCCCCGCTCTCCTCCTCGTCGCCTCGCTCGGTTCCGCCGTCGCCGCCGACTACAAGGCCGTCCCCGATTGGTATTCATTTCCCGACGGCAAAAAGGTCATTGGCAACATGCACGGCGACGTCGCGGTCGCCTCGAACGGCGAAGTCTACGTCAGTGTCATGGACCCGAAGGCCGGGCTGCAAGTCTTCGGGACGGACGGAAAATGGGTGCGAAACGTGCCCGGCGCGCCGCCGGATTTTCACGGCTTTGTCATCCACAAGGAAGCGGACGGCGAGTTCATTTACGGGGCGCGACTCGGCGCCGGCAACATTCTCAAGCTCACCCTCGAGGGCAAGGAAGTGCTCAACATCCCGCCCTCGGCGATCCCTGATGAATTCAAGAGCAAGACTCCGAAGACCAAAAAGGGGGCGGACGGCAAGGAAGTCCCGAACCCGGACGGCGACAAACCAATCGTCCGCCTTACCGGCATGGACGTTGCGCCCAACGGCGACCTCTACGTGACCGATGGTTATTCCAGCGACTACGTTCATCGCTTCGACAAGGCGGGGAAATACCTCAAGTCCTTCGGTGGCAAACAGCCGCCCTACAGCTTCAAGACGCTGCACAAACTGGCCATCGACACGCGCTTTGACCCGCCGCAAATCATCGCCTGCGATCGGGCCAATGGCCGCGTCGTCCACATGTCGTTGGATGGCGATTTCCTCGGGGTCGTGGCCAAGGATCTTCTCTTGCCCGCAGCCGTGGCGATCCACGGTGATCTCGCCGTCATCGGCGAAATCAAAGGCCGCGTCACCGTGCTCGACAAAGCCGGACAAATTGTCGCGCAGTTCGGCGCCAACGATCATCCCGACGAAGTCGGCACCAACAAGACGGAGCCGGATAAGTGGCGGCCCGGCATCGTCACCGCCCCGCACGGCGTGGCCTTCAACGATCACGGCGACGTCTTCGTGTCCGAGTACAGCATCTACGGACGGGTCCACCGCTTTAATCGCGAATAGGGTGGCTGATAGGACTGAGCATTTCGGATTGCCCCGTGTCGCCCAGGCGTCTCGCTTCGCTCTGCTTGGCGGTTCGGAACTCCGCGCCCGCGGAGCGGATTCGAAATGCTGACCACTGAGAACTGAGAACTGAGAACTGAAGACTTCCCCCATGCCCCCCATCACCCGCCGCTCCGCCCTCCAGCGCACCGCCGCTCTCTCCCTCGGCGCCGCACTTTCCTCCGTCCCAAGACTGCGCGCCGCCGATGCCACCAGCACCCCCGGCCGCAAGCTGCGGGTCGCCGTCGTCGCCCTCGGGCGCGGCATGGGCCATGTCACGGCGCTGCTTTCCCTGCCCGACGTCGAGATCGCCTATCTGGCCGAGGTCGATCCGAAACGGCTCGAGCGCGGCCTGAAAGCGGTCACCGACAAACAAGGTTCCTCCTGCCAGGGCGTGAAGGATTTTCGCACCTTTCTCGATGACAAGACGCTGGACGCCGTCTTTATCGCCACGCCGAATTTCTGGCACACACCCGCGGCCATCCTCGCCATGAAGGCCGGCAAACACGTTTACGTGGAGAAGCCCGGCAGCTCGAATCCCTACGAAGCGGAAATGATTGTCGCCGCCTCGAAAAAGTACGGCCGCCTCGTGCAGATGGGCAACCAGCGCCGCACCTGGATGAAAGAAGGCATCGCCGCGCTGCACGGCGGGGCCATCGGCGCCGTCCGATATGCACGTTCCTTTTATTACAATGCGCGCGGGGCCATCGGCCAGGGCAAGATCCCGGCGGCGCCCGACATCGACATGGACCTCTGGCAGGGTCCGGTGACCACCGAAGGCGACATCAAGCCCTTCGTCCATTACGACTGGCACTGGCTCTGGCATTGGGGCAATGGCGAACTCGGCAACAACGGCATCCACTTTCTCGATATCCTGCGCTGGGGCCTCCAGGTCGAGTACCCGGAGCGCGTCACTTACAACGGCAACCGTTACTGGTTCGCGGACCGGCAGGAGACCCCCGACACCGGCGTGGCCCTCTATGACTGCGGCAAGGTCGGCATGGAATTCGTCCAGAGCAGTTGCCATCCGCGCCCCGCGGAAAAGCCCGTCGGCGAATGTGTCTTCTACGGCGACAACGGCACCCTCGCTCTCTCCATCGCCGGCTGGACGGTCTATGATTCCAAGGGCACGAAAACCAGCGAAGGCAAAAACTCCGCCCATGGTGACGCCGCCCACATTGGCAATTTCCTCGAAGCCATTCGCGGCAATGAAAAGCTCAACAGCCCCATCGAAGAAGGCCAGAAGAGCACCATGCTCTGCCACCTCGGCAATATCGCCTACCGCACCAATACCGTCGTACGCGTCGACCCCAGGACCGGCAAAATGCTCGACAATCCCGCCGGGGAGAAGCTGTGGAAGCGCGAATATCGCGCGGGGTGGGAGCCGAGTGTGTGATGCAAAGCGTTAAGTTTTAAGCTTTAAGTTGCCACGGCGATGTCGATCACCGCTGAAGAACTCGTGTCGTCGTGGAGCATCTTAAAACTTAACACTTAAAGCTTAAAACTAACGCCCGCCGCGGGCTGAGCATTGCGAACTAAAGATTGAGCACCGAACGCTACCGCCCCGGCTTCACCGCCTGGATCCCTTCCACATAGAATACCTCGCACGCGCCATTGCCCGTATCGGTGCGGCTGAGGGAAGTGTTCCAGCGAAAGCCATCCGGCTTCGTCACATTCACCAGGTAGCCCTGCATGGTCACAATCTCCCCGGGATACAGGCCGCTGATCACGTTGGCGATGGAACTGTTCGCCGCGACGAGATGATTGTTCGACGAATGGCTCACGATCTCCGCCTGCGGAAGCGGCAAGCTCCCCTCCGATTCAAAGAAATAGAACCGGTTGCCCTGCGAAATATCCAGGCGATCGAGCACCGTCTGGTCGGACATGGGACCCCAGCCAAGCGCCACATCGTACGGCACCAGGTCACTCCCATCGGACCAATAATGCTTCATGTGCAACATCCGCCCGCGAATGACGTAGGTGGCGACCGCCGTCACCGTATAACCCTTCAACTGCGCGACAATATGAGCCGGACATTCCACCTGGACCGGATCCTCCGGCACCAGCACCCCGGGAGGCGTGTGGATCGACGGCCCGATCACCCAGGCGACCAGGCCCAAGAGGAGCGCGGCCGCCGTGCAGATTTGGAAGATGGAGCGCATTGCCCCAGAGGAAGAGCACCGAGGGTGCCAGATGGGGAAGACAATGGGACAATGAGACAATCAGACAATCCGAAAAGCGGATGGTGTGTCAGCACGTCGGCTTCCCATTCTCCCTTTTTCCCGTTCTCCCATCGTCTCATTGTCTGATTGTCTCATTGTCTCATTGTCTCATTGTCTGCTTCCATTCCCCCATGTTCACCCTACCCAGAGTCACGCTCTTCCCGCTCCTCCTCCTCTCCCTCCCCACCCCCCGGCTCCACGCCGACCCCCCGCCCACCGTCGTCAATCTCTGGCCCGGTGCCGCCCCCGGCGAAAAGGGCGACATCGGCGAGGAAAAGGACCTGAGCAAACCGACCGACGGCACGCCGGGCGGCAAACCGGTCATCCGCCTCGGCAACGTCTCCCAGCCCACCATCACCATCTACCCGGCGCCGGCGGACAAGGCCAGCGGCGCGGCCGTGGTCGTCTGCCCGGGCGGCGGTTACAATATCCTCGCGTGGGATTTGGAGGGCACCGAGATCTGCGACTGGCTCAACTCCATCGGCGTCACCGGCGTGCTCCTGAAGTACCGCGTGCCCAAGCGCACCGGCCTGGAAAAGCATACCGCCGCCTTGCAAGACGTGCAGAGGGCCGTCGGGATCGTGCGCTCACGCGCGCAGGATTGGCATCTCAACCCCGCCCGCATCGGCGTGCTCGGCTTTTCCGCCGGAGGTCACCTTGCCGCCGCCGTGAGCAATAACTACGTGGAGCGCACCTATCCGCACGTCGACGCCGCCGACGACACGAGTTGCCGGCCGGATTTCGCGGTGCTCATCTATCCCGCCTATCTCACGGCCAACGATCAGCGCGAGAAGAATGCCACGTGGCTGCCCTCCATCGCCGCGGATCTGCCCATCACCGCGAAGACACCGCCGACCTTCATCGTCATGGCCGAGGACGATCCGGTGCACGTCGAGAACGCGCTCTTTTACGCGCTCGCCCTCAAGAACGCGAAGGTCCCATTGGAGTTGCACGTCTACCCCAGCGGCGGCCACGGCTACGGCCTGCGCCCCAACGGCCACGCCGTGACCACCTGGCCCCAGCGTGCCGGAGAGTGGCTGGGCAAGCTCGGGATGCTGGAAAAGCAGCCCTGAGCAAGGTCACCCCGTCCTCCGCGCGCCGGATCGGGCGACGAAAATTGAACTTCCTTTGCGCGAAGCGGTGAATAATTTTTGCGGAAATGCGTTCCAATGCATTGCCTCTCCCCAGCGGAGATCACCCCAAAAATCCAACCCTGAGAATATCGAATCCATTCATTATGAAGACCACCACTCGTCGCACCGCGATCACGACCCTCTGCGTCCTTGCCCTCACCTTCGTGCTCGGCGTTTCCCGGGCCAAAGCGGGCGAATTTGAAGAAGCCCTCGACCACCTCGAACATGCCAAGTGGTCCGAGAAGGATTGGCATCCGGAACACGCCATCGCGGAGCTCGAGGCCGCCAAAGGCCGTCTCGAAGACGCCATCCACAGCCACCATGGCGAGCGGCATGAAGCCATTCATCAGATCGACAAAGCTCTTGAAGCCGCCAGGGGCCGCGAATTTCGTCGCGTCAACGAGCACATCGAAGCCGCCATCCAGGACGTCAGGGCAGGCTTGAACCGCTAGTCCCTCCGCCAGCCATCGGCTGGTTCACTCCCCATCCCCGCTGAAGACCCCTTCAGCGGGGATTTTTTTGGCTTCCTCGACAGGATGCCGTCATCGCCACACCACGGAGCGTCTGCTGATCGCGCGACTGCGTGCATTCCATCCCCTGCCCGCTCGCGCCGCCCGTGGAACCCGGGTGGCCGGCTCTTTTGCCCGGGGCCGATCATGGGTGAGCGCATTGGCAACTTCAGCGACTCGTCCTCGCCTGGAACTTCCCGAAGCTTCCCGTCTTCGGATTCATGGGCGCATGGGGATCATCGCTCCAACGAGGTCAAGACCGCAGGCATTCAGTGCCCTGGCCACGAACTCCAACCGTGCCACGCCATATAGGCGGCGATGACGACAAGAACGACACACGACACATAAGGCGCGCGGCGCACCGCCTCGCCAAAGCCGCGAAACCTCCGCTGGGCGTGTTGGACGCTCCACGCGGCGATTACGCCGGTTGTGACCATCGTCATGGCGAGACCCAAGCTGAACGATGCGACCAAGGTGAATCCAAGAGCGATGCGCTTGAGTTGCAAACAGATAATCAGGACGCTGAACGCAGCGGGGCAGGGCATGAGTCCGCCAGTGACACCAAAGACCACGAGTTGGGGCGTGGTCACGGCGCGCCCGGCGAATCGTTGGCGGATGTCCTCGGCATGTTCGAGTTCGTGCGCATCCTGGAACTCTGCACCTTCACCGTGCTCGTGCTCATGGTGATCTTCGCGTACTTGGGTGCGGGCCGTGCGCGGATCGCTACCCGTAGTCAGCGTTAGCACCAGGTCGAAATCGTGCGGTTCAGGAACGGCGTCACGCGATTCAAGAAAATCCGCTTTCGGAGCAAAACTGAAAGCCTGTCGAGCGCCGTCGGAGCGCACGGTTTCAACAGTCACGCAGCTCGCGCTGGGCAGCGTCCCGCCCGCAGGAGCGCGCAGGCGAAAGACTGGCGGAACGCCATTCTCGAAAACGCTCAACTCGATTTTTTCGTGGCCGGTACCGAGGGTCAATGATGCGGCGTGCTCGTGCCCGTGGCGGTGATGGTGATGATGGGCGTCGTGCAGATCGCGGCGTGTGCGGAGGAACATCCACACCGCCAGCCCGAGAATGCAGACTGCGGAGCCGATTTGCAGATACGGCTCGACGCTTTCCGCATTCCACTGGCTGCCAAAATGCAATGCTGAGGCAGCGAGCAGCCAGATGATGAGCGAATGCGAAATCGCCGCCGAGAGCCCAAGCAAGACCGCTTGCCCGATGGTGCCGCGAATGGCGATAATGAACGCGGCCATCATGGTCTTGGAGTGCCCCGGCTCAAGGCCGTGCAAGGCTCCCAGGAGGATCGCGGTGGGAATGAACAGCCAGAGACTTGTGGTGCCGCTTTGGAGGGCGTGGAGAAGGTCAGGCATGGTCCATGGAGATTGTCGGGCTACTTCAGGTATCGTTTGATGACTTCGATGATCTCCTCGGCGGCGTTCGCCGCTTCCGGATCGGGTTTGGCATCCTGCGGCAGGAGATGAAAGCGGACGTGGCCTTCCATGATTTCGGCCATGAGCGAGTTCAGACCGCCGCGACAGGCCGCAAGAGTGAGGAGCACATTTCCGCAATCGCGCCCTTCCTCGATCGCCTTTTCAAGGCCGTTGAGTTGGCCGCGGATGCGTTTGATCCGATCGAGGAGCTTCTTTTTGTTGCGGGTGGTGTGGGCCATACGATACATATACCCTACCGGGGTACTCTATTATGGCAAGGACGACATTTGCGGCCGGGCCAAGGCTCGGGCGTCGGCTCGGTATTGACCCGCAAATCAGCAAACCTTGAGGCCCCACTCCGGAAATTAGCGGTTTTAATATCTTGACGTCACCGAGGCCTACACTACATATGGTATCTCATCATGAAATGGCTATACAATATGTTGTACCTTTGGCCGATGAATCAGCCTCTCGTTGCTTGAGACTTGCCGATACGTATGCGGCCGTCGACCCCTCCTGGCCAGACCGCACACCACATTCCGGTCGAAACCAGCCCGATCCAGGACCTCACCCGGTACCCTTCGGGAGCTTCTGACGGGGTCGGACTGGAGCGACGGGTGCGAAGTGCGGTTTCGCAATTGAAGAGGAATCGGCCGCCAGCCCGGCGCCCCGCGAGGGGCATGGCCCTACTCTCGACCGTGATCGCGGTGGCCGCGGGCGCGCCGTTGACGCTCGCGGATGACTTGACTCGAACCGGGCCGAAAATCGTGGGGCTCCCGCCGTTGGTGATGGATGCGTGCTCATTGGCGGCGGATCCGGCGTTGCCGGCCGCGAGCACCGAGCCGATCATCGATCGACTGAAGGCGATCGTGCTCGTGCCACGGCCGGAAATGGTCGCGCGCCATGGAAACGTCGCCCGGACACCCGCGGCGCCGCGGACCGGCGGCGCGTCCGCGCCCGCCCCCGTGGCGGAGGGGCCCGGCACGGAGGCGGGAGGCGTCACCGGCGTGCAATTGCGCGGCATCACTCCACCCTCGCCCGAGGTTTTCGCGAAAGAAATTGGCGATGCCTACCTGGGAAAACCAATCTCCCTCCAGTCGATCCACCAGCTGAGTCGCGACATCATTGTTTACTACCGGCGGCACGACCACCCGGCGGTGGAGGTGGTGGTGCCGGAGCAGGAGATCACCAAGGGCGTGCTCCAGTTTGTGGTTATCGAGGGCCGGTTGGGCAAAGTGCGCGTCGAGGGCAACCGGTGGTTCTCCGGAGAGCGTCTGGCCAGGCAGGTGCGGCTGCGGCCGGGCGATTCGATCGAGGCCAGCCGCGTGCTGGCCGACGTGACCTGGCTGAACTCGAATCCATTTCGCGACGTGGATGTGGCCTACGTGCCAGGGAAGGAATTTGGCACGACCGATGTGGTCTTGAAAGTGCGCGACCGCTTTCCGCTGCGGGTTTACGCGGGATACGAGAATTCCGGTCCCGTCATCACGGGTGTGGATCGGTGGCTCACCGGATTCAACTGGGGCAACGTCTTCGGGCTCGACCACCAGTTGAGTTACCAGCTCACCACCAGCAGCGATTGGGAAGGTCTGCGCTCCAATTCCGTCATCTACACCGCGCCTCTGCCGTGGCGCCACACGCTCTCGGTCTTCGGCAGCTACACGGATGCGATGGCGGAAAAGGCGGTCGAGGGCGACCCGTCCCGTCCCCGCGGGAGAAGCTTCCAGGTGAGTTTCCGCTACACCGCGCCGCTGCGCCCGATTGGAAAGCTCACGCAGGATGTGTTTGTCGGCGCCGATTTCAAGCGCTCCAACAATGACCTGGAGTATGGCGGCACGCGGCTCTTCGGCACGGATGTGGACATCGCGCAGCTCGTCAGCGGCTACGAGGCGAAGGAGAGGGACCCCTGGGGTTCGACCTCGCTCAAAGGGACGCTCTTCTACAGCCCGGGCGGCGTGACCGCGGACAACACGGACGCGGCCTTCGAGCAGGCCCGCGCGTTTTCCCGCGCCGAGTACCTTTACGGCCGCTTGTTTATGGAGCGCATCAACGATCTGCCCGCGGGTTGTTCGCTGCGGCTCAAAGCCGGCGCGCAATGGGCCGACGGCAACTTGCAGGCGAGCGAGCAGATCGGGCTCGGCGGTTACGATACCGTGCGCGGCTACCCCGAGTTCGCGGACCGTGGCGACTCCGGTTATCTCCTCTCGGCGGAGCTGCGGTCACCTTCGTTGAGCCTGATCCACCTCTCCGGGCCGGAGAAAGACGCGCCGGGCCTCGGCCGGTTCAACGATCAACTACAGGTCCTCGCGTTCTTCGACTTCGGCAGCGGCCGCCTTCACGATCCGTTCCCGGGTGAGCGGCGCAGCTTCGAACTCGCCGGCGTGGGCCCGGGCGTGCGCTATGTCATCACGCCGTGCCTCTCCGTGCGCTTCGACTACGGCTGGCAACTTACCGATACCCACCTGCCCTACAGTCACGGCGGCGCCGCCCATCTCGGCGTCATTCTCAGCTACTAACCGACATTTGAAAAATGGTCGGGACGCCGCGCCGCCGGCGTCCTGGTGTGGTGGCTGCATGGGGCCGGCAGTCCCGCAATTGCGCGGCCGCCCTACCGCGCTTCGCGCAATTTTTCAATAGTCTCCCAACCCTTCCCTCCGCTAACTAATGACTTCCATCCGGCGTGGGAATGTCATATACGCGCACTGTTCCCCATGGCGAAATCACTCTCCATCTGCGTCGCGTTTGCCTTGCTCGCCCTCCTCGCAAGGAACGCAGCGGCGGTGATGCCCGACGGATCGAACCCACCCGGGGTCAACGCCGGTGCCGGCGAAGCGCCGAACTTCGTCGGCGAAGGAGGAGATGCTGTGCCAGCTTCGCGCAAGGCGAAAAACGCCTCCGGCGAAACAGGCTCGCCCGTCAACAAAGCTGGGGCCGAAGGAGCCACGGTGGCGGCGCATAAAAGCGGACACGTTTTTCTCACCCGCTCGTCGACGAAGCTCCTGGCCGCCCTGAAAACCGAGAAGCCCGGCAGGAAAATTCCACCGCACGGTCGTGGCCGCCATCGCGAAATTGACGAGGTGGCGCCACCACCGGAAGTGGCGGCAATATCTAACGCGGCACCGCCGCCGGACGCGGCACCGCCGCCGAACGTGGCACCGCCGCCGAACGTGGCCCCGCCCATAGAAGTGGCCACGCCACCGCCGAATTCGGCACGGGAAATATCCCGGCGCGCCTCCGCCGCGAGCGAGCCTCCCTCACCGGAGGAACCGGCGCTTTCCAATTCGCCGCCGTCACCTCGGATCGAATTGAACGGGAATTTGCGCGACCCTGCTATGGTCGCTCCTCCGTCCACGAGCACCCACACGTCCACCAGCCAGTTGCCGGGCGCGGACGCCTCCCTCGAATCCCGCGAGCCACCGGTGGTCGCCGAAGGCCCCGGGCCTGTCGCTGACCACCCCGTCCCTCGCGCGAACCCACTTTCGCAGCCACCCGGCGCAGGGCGCGGCGGAGCCGGAGCGTTGGCCTCCGGAATCGGCGGCGGTCTCGCGCTGAATCCGGTCCGGTCGGAAGTCCGCGTTGCGATCGGATCGCTGCCCGCGGGCGCCGACCGAATGGGAGCCGCGCTCAACCGGAAAAAGGCTCTCGCTTGGTACTACGCTTTGACCGCGCTTCTCCTCCTGATCATGGGGATGCATTGGTTTTCCGGTTCGGAGAAAAAACCCTGGCATTCCTACACCGAGGACTGGGTGGACGGCTTTCGCTGGCGTTGGAAATGGCGAGGCGGCGCGGTCGCGAATCTCCGCGGCTTCTGCCCGGCGTGCGGCACCGCGGTGCTTCTCCGGCCGGTCCTCACTGCGAACAGCGCTCCTTCGCCGTCGGAACCGCCGGGCACCTGGGCCTTTTGCCCGAAATGCAAGGAAGCGACCTGCCTCGAGATGCGCGACGTCCTGCAAAGCGTCGCCGCAGTGCTCACCCGCAAGAAAAACTCCGGCGAATACCTCGAGACCGTGGCCGCCTCCAAGGAAAAGGCCGGCCTTGCCTTGGGCCGCTCCGTGCGAATCAAATTGATCGAAGGCCGGCTTCTGTAAGCGCCGCGGGACGCCGCCCCGCCCCGCCGGGCGCAAAGCGCCAAACCTCGGTGGATCGCGAACTCCGGGCGCGATGAGAAACACCAGGCGCGAAAGCGCCACACTTAATTCCGCTTCGGAGAATCCCAGCGATCAGAAACCACCATCCCGCCTCATCTATTCGCGTTTATTCGTGTCCATTCGCGGTCAAAACTCGGAAGCAGGCCGACACAACCTGTAGGGCCACCTTTTCAGTTGCCATACAACCCGTTGTGTGCGAACCTCTGAAAATCATCTTTCCGATGTCCTACTATCCGGCGCAGTTCTCATCCCAGGATTCCGATGCCTGACGCCGTCTCTTTCCCGTCCCCAGCCAGAGCCGGCGGCAGAGAACCCTCCGCGCACGAGCACGAAGCCGCCGGCTCCCATCCCGTCAAGATTCTCGGAATCGACCTCAAGTTCCTGTGCCACCAGTGCGGCACCAAACTCATCATTGATGTGCGCTGGCAGGGCCGGAAATTGAACTGTCCTCAGTGCGGAACACCCGCCGTCGTCCCGCACTTCTCAGGCGTGCTGAGGCCCCCCGAGCCGCCCGCAAAAACTGCGTCCGCCCCCAGACCGCCACCCCCGATCCTGCGCCTTTCCACCGCGGAAATCGAATTCCTCACCACGAAGGCCTGCTCGGAGCCACCCGCCCTCTCCTAAGCCGTGGCGACGCAGAATTGACTGCGGAGCGCACGCCTCGTCTGTTGCCCAATTCGCGCAACCGCCGGCGCCCAATAACGGCCGCGGCCATGCTGGACAATAGTCACTTGCGGCGTACCACCATCTGGCGCCGAAACGGCAAACCGGAATTTGGGACGAACGCGAAATGGGGTACAGGCAACTCGCTTCACTTTCTACCAAGAAATGTCGTCCGACCCTCGCCCGATCCCATTTTATTTAGAAAGATTTCCTGCATGAAGCTTGACGGAAACGCTTGCCATTGATATGGGTCGGCACGTGTGGAGCACGCCTTATCGGAGAATCCAGCCTTGAAAGGATGAAATCTGAATTATGGACGAGAAAGCGATCTTTTCAGCCGTAGATAGTTTGCAACGGATATTTACCGTTGTGCTGGCATTGGCGCTCGGCGAAGCGCTCAAGCAATTCGTCGCTGATAAAGCCGAGAATCCAAAAGATAGAATCATTCACTGGGACCGCCTCGTCGCGTTGTTAGCCTTTTTGCTGCTCTTAATTCCATTCTACGAAGGAATGGCACGCTACCTTTATGCCGAGTTTCAAACGCCCAAGCGAGCAACGCACTACTCTGGTTTCTTATTGATGGATTCCATCGCTTTTACCATCGAAGCAAGCTTATTTTTTGTAATGTCTCGGGCACTGCCCATGGTTCAATGGCGTCGTTTTTACGCGGCGGTGCTTGTCATCTTGGGCGTCGACACAGCATGGGAAGTCATTCTTCTCGTAACCAATCGTCCGGCAAGCCTATCCTGGCTATCTCTCAATCTTGCCTTCGCCGCGGTGCTCGCAGTGATCCTGATAAAATGCGCTGACAAAAGGGGGCCCTACCTCGCGGCGATAGCGATGCTCCTCCGAACAATCTTCGATTATGTCACAAACTGGGGATTTTACTTTCCATCCTAGGATTTTCAACGCAAACCGGTCAATTTCGAGCGCTTGAGCTCCTGCAAACTGCAGTGAGTTCTGCGTCGGGAGCCTGTCGCGTTTCGACCGTCGACCGTGCAATACGGAAGTGTTTCGACATCATCGAACGGGTCACTTCGTCCTCTTTTGATCCCAAAGACTCTTGGCGGTCGTTGCAGCATCCTCAAACGTCGCGGGAATTATAAATGAAACTCCTGATTCGACGATCGCGTTGACCATCATCAAATTATCCGCCATTTGACCAAAAGACTCGATCAAATTATCATCAGGACCATATTCTCTGCCATCCTTGGACCTAAAATGGCCTTTCCATTCAGGATGGGACGCTTTTTCTTTATCTAGGAACGTCTTCACCCTCTCTGAAAAGGGACGTCTGTCGTGGGAATAACCGACCACGATCTTTCCTAACGCCCGGCCAAAGCCCATCTCATAAGCAGTTCCAACATCCATGCTCGGGCCATGCCAAGGCTCCATGTTCGCAATTATAATATCGCAATCTTTTATCATCGCTTCGTTAGCTCTACCTATCTCCAACGCAACATCCTCGAGTCGTTTACCTTTGAAATCTATCTTATTGTCCATAGGAAAGCGGCCCTCCAGGCCAATGCGCCGAAGTATTTCTTTCTTACGGTGACCTACTCCGATTGGATCAGGATAGAACACATCCGGTCCCGCGAGATATACAAAACCACGTTTTTGCGTTTGTTTAACCGGCTGTGTCATTTTGCCTCCTTATGCATTTTTTGAATTAAGTACAATACGCCAACCGCTGTCGAGTCCGGAAGTAGAGATTTCTGCTCTGAAGAATCTGCCACTGGGAGAATCGCCGGCTTGTCGTTTTATCTCTGCCTTCGATACCGGGCTCCGGCACCAGTAGAAGCGAGGCTCGCCGCCAAACGGACCCGCGACACAGAGGCAAGGGCGACTGGAAGGCGTTTCGCTAAAGGCGAGCCTTGCGAAACCTGCTTTCGGCAAAACAATTCAGGGCAAAGAAATTCCGGAGATACTTCGATACAGATTAAGCGCATACGAGTCAGTCATTCCGCAAATGTAATCAGTGATTCGCAAAAGGCGTTCATAAACATCAGAAGAAACAGCACGGCGCTCGCCGACGAATTCTTCTGGAATTAATTTAAACAGCTTCGCACTATCTTGCGGTGCGAGATCAATGTTCCCCTTTTTCTCTGCGACTTCGCAAACCGCCTTGAAGAAGGCCTCAAGAAGACCACCGATCACCTTGAATCCAGCCGTTTCAACCTTCAGTACCCGGTCATCACGATAGACGTGTTCGCGCTGAAGCTCTCTAATTGCTTCGAAAGTCGGTTCACATGGGGTAAGCGAGACAAGGCTTTTGTGAAGCGTTCCGCTAAGAATCCTCTTTTGATTATTCAAGAATGCCTTCGCCGAAGCCTCAATTGCAAAGCCTATCGCTTTGGAACGAAGATAATTAACTTGTTCTCGTTGGCTCTTTTCCCGTCTGGCCTTCTTAAGCACCTCTCCGCCGCCTGCAGCTTCGGCGAGCAACGCCTCTACCTTTTTAGCAGGTATCAATTTCTGCTGGAGAGCGTCCTCGAAGTCGACCAGCCGATAGCAAATATCGTCTGCCGCTTCGACCAGGAACGCCAAGGGATGCCGTGACCAACCACGGCGCGCTCCCTTAAGGCGAAGCAATCCAAGCTTTTCCGCGATAGTGTTGAAGAGTTCGGCTTCCGACTGGAAGAAGCCAAACTTCTTCTCACCGGCGCGCTTACTCTCAGGCTCTGTTTCAATGCGGCTTTCAATTGGGTATTTTGAAAATGCGCCCAACACAGCGGCTGTGAGTTGCATCCCGCCGTTATCTCGCCTCATCCGTAGGCGTGCCAGCATCCGGAACCCCTGTGCGTTACCTTCGAAATTGGAAAAATCTGCTATCTGACGTGCATTAAAACTTCCGCAGTATTTTTTTACGATCGGCGAGGAATCGAACCAAGATTGTATGGCAGATTCGCCCGAATGGCCAAAGGGCGGATTCCCTATATCGTGGGCCAGGGTAGCGGCAGAGGTGATCATGCCAATTTCCAACGGGTGAACCGAATTTATTACCCCGCGCCGTTGGAGCGAGAAGCCGACCAGATTACCGAGCGACCTTGCGACGCACGCGGCCTCGATGCTGTGCGTTAAGCGAGTTCTGACGTAATCGCTCGAGGAGAGAGGAAAAACCTGCGTTTTATCCTGCAGCCTCCGGAAGGCAGATGAAAATGCTATGCGGTCATAGTCATACTGCCACGGTGGGCGATGTTGTTGCCGTGTCTTCTGTTTTTCCAACCCAATCCTGTGTGCACATAGGAGTGGATCCCAATTCATCGTGGCCTTATGCATATTCCGTTGTCGGAGTCTTGAAATCGCGTTTTGACACGATCATGTCGATCGTGCCCGCAAGACTTAATTGGCGAATCATGGGAAGGCAAGCTTCGCTGTCGGGGCGATCGTCCATAATCGCAGATTTCGTGGCGTCAATTTGGCCGTCCACCTCGCATTTTCATAAGCGTGTCTTAAAATAAGGAAAACGGGAAGCAAATGGGGCCGCATGCCTCCTTGCCGACTATTTGCGTCCAGCGCCCCTATAGCCTCGTGGCGATTCAAGGAGACGGAGCTGCGGATCCTTGTGACCTTTCCGATGGGCCACATTGGATGCCGAATTCCGCTCTACATCTTCATTTCCCCATTGGTCCCAGTCCTGTCGGCTAAATCGTGCGAATAATTCAAGGTACGGGCCAGGCGAACACGATTCGATGATATTGTAGATTTCGTCTGGCTTGCGAGAATGCTCCCTCTTTCGGGTTGCGAGCATATTCACCTGCGTCCGGCCTGGCCTAAGGGTGCGCATGCTGCCACGGACACCGAATAGAACGAGTTCGGTCACGTTTCGGAAATAAAACCCGACTCCGCGTCCGTCCGGGCCGCCATCTTTTCTCACTTTGAACCACACAATGTTCGATTTGTAAGTAAACCCCCACGCGCGCATCACTTGCAACCCTTCCATCAATAGAGCGTTGGGAACCCAAAGGTAGAGGTGAGATTTTGCAGCTGCGAGTCTCGCAATGGGCAATTCCATAATCTCCTGCAGCTCCATTGTCGGGTAGCGAAGCAGGCGCCGATGCTCAGGGGCGACCTTGCCGGTTGAGTTTTGAAATCGCCATGGTGGGTCGGCCAGAATAGTGGCGTAAGGGCCATTCGACTTGAGAAGCAAATCTTCCGACGGATTCAATTCAGCGATCGATACTACATTGCTCATAGCGTTGGTGAGTTAAAGGGACACTATTGATTTCGGAATTCCAATGAGAAGCAACGGGCATGGGTTTCCCACACCACGCCGTACACGATCCTCTAATTTGCGCCAATGTGTCGTGGCCTCACCGAATTTGTCGGCGACGAAGACGTGGGCCCAGCCCTTTTCGAAAGAGCCCTTGGACTTCGCTGCCTGTTCGATCAGCCCTCGCTGGCGAGGGGTCGGAGTGTAGTATTTCTGCAATCGCCCAATCGCATTAATCGACTCCCTTCGGGCAAATTCTTCGATCAGTTCGCGGAGCCCCTCGTGAAGCGATTTTCCTCTTGTGATAATTGCGCCAATCGAAATCACCCCGTCGGCGTGAAGTCGCTTAAAGTTTTCTAAATCCCTGTCGAAAAAAGGATCTTTGTTGTTCCATTCGATCTCCAGCGCAAATGTCCCCGTTGCGAATTTTTTTACATGGTCAATTTCGTGCGAGATCGACTCCTTCTCTTCGCCATCGACAATCTTTTTGATCTCGAAGCTGTGTTTTTTCCAACCTCTTATCGATAGCGCGTTGCGCAGGCGCTGAGTCCCTTCGGCTTCGCCACCGCCGCCAAAGACCAGTTCGCTAGCGGGAAGTTGAAAATCCGTAAGGATGACTTCCAACTCCTTGAGCGCCCCTGGCATGTCGTGCATCAGAATCGCTTCGGCGTGGTGCAGGGCTAATACCTCAAATCCTTTTGCCATCAGTCGTTTGAACATTTTAGGGGAGGGGCCGGATCGTCATATGGGACGGCGCTTTTTACCACACGAGCTAGTTTCGAGAAGAACATAATCGGCGACTGAGGGCGGTGAACTGCGATTCCCGCTTAAGGACGGAGTCTGTTTTGGACCGGGCGCACTATGCTGCAGCGAGGCTCCGACTCGTTGGTCTCCTCTCCGGTTGGGCACGAGGCCATACCGCGCTACAAACCGAGCAGGATGCGCAGCCGATTTTCGACCTCCTCAGACACCGGCCGCGATACCGTACCCCGCGCTTGAGGAGGCGCTCCTTGCTGATGCTGCGAACGGCTTCGCACATGATAAACGAGGTGTTCTTCACGCCTCCATCGGGCGGGACGATTTGGACATGCCAGGGGATGCCCCGCGGCGTGGAAGTGAGTGGGCTGACGAGAACCAACCCGGCCTTGCTTTGGTTGAACGCGCCAACGGAAACGATGAGGACAGGGCGGCGCCCGGCTTGCTCCCTCCCAGGGGTGGGATCGAGGTCCGCCAGCCAGATGTCACCGCGTTCGGGAAATGGGTTCGGTGGCATGGCTAGCCACCGCCTGCGTCCAAACCATCACCGACGGTGCCCTCCAGGGACGCCAATTCCTTCCGGTACGCGGAGGCACTCCTGGCGTCCGCGGCGAGGGATTCGTAAGCCGCTGCGGCTTGCTCCAGGAAGCGTTGGCGGCGAAATGCTTCCAATGCCTCCTCCAGGACATCGGGCATGGAGGAATTGGACTCCTCCGCAAGCTGGCTCAAGATTCGGTGACCTTTGGGTGTGATGCGAACAGTCGCGGCGGGCATGGAGATAGCATAAAGCGCGTACACGTTTCCATCAACGTTCCGGTGAACGAGGTGGGGTGCCTGCCTGTCCCGGTTTGATCCTGCCCGCCCCGTCCTCCACGATGGCGCCGCGATATTATTCCCGGGCAGCGATGGCGTGCCGCCGGTCTACTTAGCGGGCTGTGGCGAGGCCGGCAAATCGAGGTCCAGGAATTCCAGGGACTCGACGAGCAGAGCGGGCCCGTCGTTCGCCATAAAGCTCATGCTGAACCGGCCCGTGGCGAGCGTCGCGTCCGTGGCCGTGCCGAGCACCGCACTATCGAGCCTTGCCGTCAAGGTTTGGCCGACGACGCGCAGTTCCAGTTCGTGGGTCTTCCCGGGCGCCGGCGGATCGGCGAGCGGAAAATTGCGAATGGATATTTCACGCTTCGTGCTGGCCTCCCAGCGTTTCAGCGAGGGGGCTTTGCCCAGGGCGAATCGGAGGTAATAGTTGCTGCCCTCTTCGGTCGATCGCACATGCAAATCCACCACCCTGTCGTCAAACTTCGCCCGCACCCGGATCGCACCATCGCGCCGCTCCTCGGCGGTGCGAAACTGGACCGCCCCCCCGGCCGGAAGCAGCAGGCCATCCGGTGACTTTCGAGCACCCCCAATAAGCTCCAGCTTCCCATCCGGCCCGTGCAGCATATCCTCCCACTGCTCGGAAGAAGGCGGGAAGCCTGCGGCAGCGGCGGGCGTCTCCCTGGTCGCCGGGGCAGGCGTGCGGTCCGCTGCTTGGTCCGGAGTGGCCGGCGGAACGGAAACGGCGGGCGCGAGGACACAGCGGAAGCCGTAATTGTTGAGGCGGTTCGTGGGCGGGTTGCGAATGCGCCCCGACGAAAGCAGATTGTAGCGGCCGTAGTTACTCCACGACGAACCCCGCAGCACACGGAGCTTGTGGGAGGCGTCAAACCAATCCTCACACCACTGCCAAACGTTGCCGCCCATGTCATACAACCCATACGCATTGGCTGGGAAACTCCCCACCGGGGACGTGGTGGCGTAGCCGTCGTCGTAGCCCTCGATCCGGCCGTTGTCCGTTCCTGCGTCCGCTTCTTTCTTCGGCGGGAATCTCGCGTGAAAACTCTCGTCCCCATAATTGCCCACCTTTTTCGCCGGCGGGTAGTCTTTGCCCCACGGATAATCCACGGTGTTTTTCCCGATCTTCTCCGCGGGCGTCGCACCCAACTCGAGCGGCATTCCCACCGCCCAACTCCATTCCTCATCTGTGGGCAGCCGATACTGCATCTCCTTCGGCAGCTTCCCTTCCGCGCGTTCCTTTTCCGTCAGCCATTGGCAGAATCCCTGCGCGTCCTCCCAACTGACTCCTACCACCGGGTGGTTCAGTTCGCGGCCCGCAGGCACGCCGTCCTTCTCCTGGTTGGTCCAGGAATCGTCCACCCTCTTCGCGCCCGCATAGGTGGCGTAATCCTGCACCCGCGCATCCCACACGCTGAAGAGCACGCGCTGCCCGCCCGTCGGCCCGCCCAGAATCGGCACCGGCACGAACTTCATCCCCAGCGTGTTCTCAAACGGCGCGTCCTTCGTCGCGGTAGTGGGCGTTCTGCTCACTGCCGGAACCGGAGCGCCTGCGACAGCGGGCGGTTCGGCGGGGGCGGGAGCGATCACACAACGGAATCCGTAATCGCCGCTGCGACCGCCGGGTGCGCCGTGACTGCGATTCGACGACAACACATAGTAGCGGCCGACACCATCCCACGAAGCACCCCGCAGCACACGGTCTCTGTGGGAAGCATCAAACCAATCCTCACACCACTGCCACACGTTGCCGCCCATGTCATAGAGCCCATACGTATTGGCCGGGAAACTCCCCACCGGCGAGGTCGTAGCGTAGCCGTCCGTGTAGCCCTCGATCCATTGGTCGTCCATCCGGCTCTCTTTCTCGTTCTTCTTCGGCGGGAATTTTGCATGAAACGCCTCGTCTGCGTAGTTGCCCACTTTCTGCCTCGGCGGATAGTCCTTGCCCCACGGGAAATCCACGCTGTTTTTCCCGCTCTTCTCTGCGGGCGTCGTGCCCAACTCCGGCGGCAGCCCCACCGCCCAACTCCATTCTTCATCCGTGGGCAACCGATACTTGAGTCCTTTCGGCAACCGACCCTCGGCAATTTCCTTTTCCGTCAGCCATTGGCAGAAGCCCCGCGCTTCGTCCCAGGTCACGGTCACCACGGGGTGATTCAATTCCCGACCGATGGGCACGCCATCCTTGTTTGCCTTCGTCCACGCCTCGTCCACCTTCTTCGCGCCCGCGTAGGCCGCGTAGTCCTGCACCCGCGTGTCCCATACGCTGAAGAGCACGGGTTGCCCGGCGGTCGGCCCGCTGACGATCGGCACGGGGACGAACTTCATGCCCAGCGTGTTCACGAACGGCGCATCCTTGGTCGCAGCGGCCAGCAATGCACTGGAGGGAGACGCTTTGTCGTCGCCCACTTTCAGATCCCTCGTTGCCAAGCTCCGGCTTGGCAATGCCCCTGCGGGCGAAGCTCCAGCTTCGCCGTGGGGCGTGGAGGAAGCAAAGCTTCCAAGGCCAGGTGCGTGCCCAAGCTGGAGTTTGGGCACGAGAACGTAGATTGTGCCAAGGACGAGTATGACGACCGCGGCAATCCCAGCGTAAAGCGGGAGCTTCGATTTCCGGGGCGCCGGTGGTCGAATCGCCGGCATCACCACGGTTTCCGCCGGAGGCGGCGGTGGTGGGGAGTCGACCTGCGTGGTCGCCGGCTGGCCCACCGGCTGGCCGCCGGAGGCTGGGTCCGGGCTGGGTGGTCCAGGCGGTTTGGGCGGACTGGGCGGGGATGGTCTCCGGGGCGGTGGCAGCGCAGCTCCGGCGCCGGACACGGCATCGCCGGCCTCGGGCGCGACCACCGCGCTGCGCGCCGTCACCACGTCGGTCTTCATCTCCTGCGTGCTCTGGTAGCGGTGATCCGGGGCCTGCTGCATGGCCTTGACGACAATCTCGTCGATCCGCGTGTCGCAGCCCGTCCGCACCGACGGCGGTTGGAAGATGCCGCGCGGCACTTCCCGGCAGAGCATCTCGTACACCATCACGCCGAGACTGTAGATGTCGGCGCGGTGATCGACGTTCATCCCCTTCATCTGCTCCGGGGCCATATAATCGGGCGTGCCCATCACGGTGCCGGTCATGGTGTGGCCCATTTGCTCGGCGCCCGGGTCGGTAAGCCGCGCCAGCCCGAAGTCGGCCACCTTCACCTGGCCTTCGGTGTCGACCATCACATTGGCCGGTTTGATATCGCGATGGACAATGCCTTTGCTGTGCGCATAGCCCAGCGCCGTGCAAATCTGCTCGACGATCGAGAGCGCCTGGCCCGGCTCGAGGCCCACCTGGTGGATCATGTCGGCGAGGTTCGCGCCCTCGACGTATTCCATGGCGAAATAGAGATGGCCTTCGCTGGTCGTGCCGAAGTCAAAGACGGTGATGATGTTCGGGTGATGGAGTTTGGCCATGGCCCGGGCCTCGCGCACAAACCGGTCGGCGAAGTCCTGGTCCACACTGATCTCCAGCGGGAGCAGCTTGATCGCGACCAGCCGGTCGAGCGCCGTTTGCTTCGCTTTATAGACGGCCCCCATGCCTCCGCGGCCCAGCAGGCTGATGACCGTGTAGTTCGGAAAAAGGCGCCTCGCTTCCTCCACCGTCGGCGGATCCCAGTCGCCCGCCTTGCCGCTGGTCATCTTCACCGATTGCATACCGCGCGCGAACATTTCGTCCGGCGCCACGCCGCCGAGCAAAGTGGGCTGCTCCGGCGGTGGCGGCGGCGGTGGCTCAGGTGTCTCCGGCATGACAGTGCGCACCGTTTAATCAAGTGCTGCGTTGCTGGCGAGTGGGAAACCGCAGCCAGGCGCGGCAACGCCGCCATCGAAACCAGCCTCAGGCTGCGGAGATCAGCGCGTCGGGCGAGCGCTTGGCGATTTCAAGGAGCCGGAGCGCTGCGCCGGAGGGCTTTCGCTCGCCGTGTTCCCATTTGAGGATCGTGACGGCGGGCACATTGAGGAGACGGCCAAAGACCGCCTGGCTGACATTGAGCTTCTTCCGTACAGCCCGGATTTCTTCCGGTTTCATCGCGGGTGCAGGCGACGGAAGGACGGACGTTCGCAGGGTGATTTTTCCCTGGGCATGAGCAAGGGCATCGTTCACTCCCGCCATCAGTTCATCAAAACTAAATGCGATTTCGGTGGGCGCGCTTGATTTCCTCGACGACGGCGCGGACCGCTTTCTTTTGCTCTGACGAGAGGCCGGCCTGCTCTTTTTTGGTGTAGAGGGTGAGGAGGTAGAGGAGGGCATGGTTTTCGAGATAAAGATAGATCACGCGAGCGCTGCCGCTCTTGCCCCGGCCAGGTAGTCGCAGCCGCACTTTGCGGACGCCACCCGTTTCTTGGATGAGGTCGCCCTTTTCCGGGTTGCTCAGCAACTCGTTTTGAGAAACGCGATAAGCTTCATCATCGACCAAGGCGCGCAGCTTTTCGGTAAACCCGCGCGATTCAATGAAGGTCAGTTTCACCGCTATACTCTGTACAGGCCTGCGTCAAGAAGGAGTGAGCCGGGATCCTTCGCGTCGATTACGGCTGGCGCAAGACCACCCTCATTCCATCTACGCGAAGTCCAGCCCGCGCATCGTGCCGGTGGAACTCGCGAAACGGTCCGCGGGGATTCCCATGCGATGCAGCATCGACACGAAGAGGTTGGGCAACGGGTAGTTTCGCTCCGTGTCGAAGATGAGATGCTGGCCGTGCTTGAAGCCGCCGCCGGCGAAGAGCACCGGCAGGTTCGTGGTCACGTGCGTGTTCGCGTTGCCCAGGTTCGAGCCGTAGAGGATCATCGTTCGGTCGAGCAGCGTCTCGCCGCCTTCGCGCGTGGCTTTCAAGTTGGTGAAGAGCTGGGCGAGCAGCTTCATGTGTTCGTGGTCGATGGCTTCGAGTTGGGCGAGTTTCGTCGGGCTCTTTCCATGGTGCGAGAGGCTGTGGTAGCCGTCCGTAATCTCGACGCCGGGGATGTCGAGCACGGGCGAGTTGGCGCTGTCGAGCAGCAGGGTGACGGCCCGCGTGGAATCGGTCTCGAAGGCCAGGCGCGCCATGTCGTACATCAGCCGCGTCTTATCCATATACTCGCGCGGATCGGTCGGATCGACCGGCGGCGCCACTTTCACGATCGGTTTCGGCTTGTGCTCCCATTCCTTGGAGGCTTCGAGGCGCTTTTCCAATTCGCGCACGCCCGTGAAATATTGGTCGAGCCGCTCCCGGTCGCGGGCGCCGAGGTCGCGCTCCAGGCTGCGTGTCTGGTCCCCGACGGCGTCCATGATGCTCCGGCCCACCTCCAATTTGCGCACCTGCGCGTCCACTTCCGCGGCGGTGCCCTGCAGGAAGAGCTTCTTGAAGACTTCCGATGGCTTGTCCGCGCACGGAATGAGCACGCCACCTTCCGTCCAGGAGAGACTCTTCGCGCCCTGCGCGGTGTTCACCCCAAGCGTCAGCGCCGGGAAACGGGTGACGTTGCCCAACTGCTGCGCCATGAATTGATCGAGCGAGATCGAATTGCGGAATCCGCCATTGCCGGGATGCGGCGCGGCCGTAAGGAAACAGTTGTCCGCGGGATGGCCGCCATCCACGTCGGGATGCGAGACGCCGCTGAAGACCGTGAAATTCTGCCGATGTTCGGCGAGCAATTGCAGGTAGGGGGACAGCGGGTACTCACGCCCGGCCGCGGTCGGAAAAAACTGGTCCGAAAGCAGGCCGAGATTATTGCAAACTCCCAGCATGCGCCGGGGCGTCGGCGGCGTGGCGGCGCGGCTGAAGGCGGGCCGCATCGCTTCGAGCAGTGGCAGGGCGAGCGCGACGCCGGAGGCGCGGAGAAAGGTGCGGCGCGAACACGCGCGCTGGGTCGAAATAAACGAGCCGTGATAATTCATAAGAGATGCGGGTTACCTGGTCTGGAAGAGATTGCTCTGCACGATTTCGCGCATCAGGGTGCGCACACCGTAGTGGCTGGGCTGCGCCCGGTCGAGGATCTGCTCGAGTTCCGGGCGGTCGCCGAAGCGCAGGGGCGACCCGGTGGCGAAGACGAGCAGTTGCTGCGTGAGGTTGCGGGCGATCTGGCGCTCATCCGCGAGCAGCAGCCGCTTCAGGCTGCGGATGTCGTCAAACTTGCGTCCGTCGGGCAGGATGCCGCTGGGATCCACCGGCGGGCCGAGGTGAAAGGCGTAGGGCTGCCCATTCTTGCCGATGCCTTTTTCCTTCTCGCCATCGCCGAGCGCGCGATAACGGTCGCGCCAGCCGCCGAGCACGTCGAAATTCTCCAGCGCAAAGCCCGCGGGATCGATTTTCGCGTGACACACCGCGCAACTTTCCTGCGAGCGGTGCTTAGCGAGCTGCTCGCGGATCGTGGTGGCGCCGCGCGTGTCGGGCTCGATCGCGGGAACGGACGCGGGCGGCGGCGGCGGCCGCTTCCCGAGGATGCGCTCCATGATCCACGCGCCGCGCAACACGGGCGAGGTGGTGGTCCCGTTCGCGGTGACTTTCAAGACACTGGCCTGGGTCATCAGACCGCCGCGCGGACTGTCCGGCGGAAGCCGGACCGGCCGGATCGCCACGCCCTGAATGAGCGGCAGATTCGGCTGGACGGCGGACGGTTGGACGGAGACGCGCTGGACGAATGACGTCTGCGGCGCCGCCGAAGCGGTCCTGGCGCCGGAACCATGGCCGACTTTCGCATCCGTGGGAAAACCGTAGAGCGTGGCGAGCCGCTCGTTGAGCATCGCAAAATCCGACTCCACCACATTGCGACACGGAAGGTCGTACCGCACCAGTTCGGCGAAGAAGCTTTGCGTTTCCTCGGTGGCCGACTCCACCAGCAGGTCGTCGAGGTAGTAGTCGGGGTAGAGCGCCGCGTCCGGCGAAGTCGCCTCGGTTTTGCGCAGGTCCAGCCAGTAATCGAGGAATGCATTGAGGAAGCGGAACACGCGGGCGTCGGCAAACAACCGGTCGGTCTGCGCGCGCAGTTTGGCGGGGTCACGCAGGTCGCCGCGAGTGGCGGCATCGCGGAGCGCTTGATCGGGCGGCGAGTTCCAAAGAAAGTAGGCGAGCCGGGCGGCCAGCGCACTGTCATCGAGCCGGCCCGGCTTTTCCTCCAGGCAGACGAAAGCCGGCGAGCAAAGCACCGCGGAATAGCCCGCAATCATCGCGTCGGTAAAGCTGCTGCCGCCGTTGAGCGTCTTTTGCACGACTGCCGCAAAGCGCTGGACGTCCGCTTCTTCCACCGGCTGCCGATAGGCTCGATCCATAAAAGCGCGCAACAGCCGCGGCGCATCGGTCCGTGGATCGCGGGGCATCATCTCCACACCGTTCGCGCCCTTCTTGAGCGGCAGATCGCCCGCCAGCAGATGCTGGCCCGCGGTCGGCCACTCCTCCAGGATCGGCCCTTCCACTTCCATCCAGCGATAGGCCACGCCGGGTTGGCCATCTTTCTCGGCGAGCGGATTGTGGTAGCTCGGCGGACGTGAGCGGAATAGTCGGGCCGCATCCGTGCGAATGGTTTCGCCGGCCCTCAGCCAGACGTCCAGTTCGTGCATGCTCGGCTCCGGAGTGACGTCAAAAGCCCCGAGCTTGCGCGTCAGTCGCGGTGGGGTTTCGGCGTAAATGCAAATCGGTTCACGGGTGCGGCCGGTGGAGAGGTTCGCGCGGTTGGGGCGCCACCATTTCTGCGGACTTTCCGGCCCGGCCCAGAAGGAAAAGGCATTGAAGCGCAACTTGTAGTGCCCGCTGATCGCCGGCTTGAAGCTGCTGAACGAAATCTCAATGGGCTGGTAGCTGCTCGATACCACGCCCATCGCCTCCTGCTCGCGGACCAACGGGTTGGCATTGCCCACGGTCATGGGGCCGGTGCCTTGAAGCGCCGGGAGGTCCGCCCGGGCGGTGCCGATGATCGGAAAGACGCGGCGCTCCGGGGCTTTATCGAGCCCAGTGAGCGGGACGCGCCGCGCGAACGACGACTGCTCGCGGGCGTAGTAGCGCACCACTTTCTTCTCCGGTTTCGTCAACTGCGACCCCAGCACGTCGCGCAACGCATATTCCGCGGCCGCCAGATATTGCTCCAGATGCACGTGCGAAACATCCAGAGCGTCCCCCACTTTGTTGAAGCGGAAAGCCTCGCCATCCTCGGGCAGCATTTCCTTGATCTTCAGCCAGGGCGCGCCGAGCAAATCGCGCAAGGTATTCTCGTATTCGTAGCGATTCAGCCGCCGCCATGTCGAGCGGCCCTCGGAGGCCTCCCGCTTCCGATCCGCGGCCATGAGCGGCGCCTCCAGCGTCTTGAGAAAAGCGTCCGACGCTGCCGGCGCGGGCTGTTTCTCTTTCTTCGGCGGCATCTCGTGATCCGACACGCGGTCGTGTACTTTCACCCACTCGGCAAAGGCCTTCGGGTCCTCCGGCGAAAAAGCGAGCGCATCCAGGTCCAGGCCACCCTTCTTCGTCTCCGCATCATGGCAGTGGACGCAATTGTCCTCCAGAAATGGGGCGAGCGCCGTGGGCGGCGCGGCACGGAGCATCGACGCGCTCGCGAGCAGAGCCGTGGCGATGCTGAATGTCGTTCGGAAAGTCATGATGAGCAATCGAGGTCAAACTCCGCCGCGTCAAGTTTGTTGCCCCGGGAAGCTCCTTTAAATAGTGAGCCGCCACCGGGCCGATCTGTCGAGAGGATCCGCAGGTCGGTCGGTCCGTGACGGCAGGCTTCCCATCGGGCGGTACTTGTGTTTAAAGAGCCGTTGATGGAAGACGAGCCGACGATCCCCCTAGACCCGGCGACGCCCGCGGGGCTCGCCGCGACATCTTCAAGCCCAGCGGCGAGACCATCGGACGATCCTGACAGACCCGCTCCCGCGCTGGAGAAGCCGCCAGCCCTGGACGAACCGGAGGAACTGCAGCGGCACCTGCCGCAATACCGGGTGCGCGAACTGGTCGGACACGGCGGCATGGGCAATGTGCTGAAGGTCGACGATCCGAAACTGGCCCGCACCGTCGCCCTTAAAACCATGAAACTCGGGCCGGAGGCCACCGAGGAGCAGCGGGGACGCTTCGTGCGCGAAGCCACAGTGCTGGCGCGCCTGGCGCATCCGAACATCGTGCCGATCTATGACCTCGGCGCGGACGATCAGGGCCGCCCATTCTACACGATGAAGCTGGTCAAGGGCCGCACACTGAAGGACATCCTCAAGGATATCCGGATCGCGGTACCCGGCGCCGCGATGCAGCAGAGCCTCGACCGGTTGCTCGGCGTCTTTCGCAAGGTGTGCGATGCCATCGCCTTCGCGCACTCCAAAGGGGTGCTGCACCGAGACCTGAAGCCGGAGAACATCATGGTGGGTGAGTTCGGCGAGGTGCTGGTGATGGACTGGGGGCTGGCCAAACTGCTGGATAGCGAGCAGGACGCGTGGAGTGGTGCGCCGGTGCTCAGCCATTCGCTGGTCGAGAAAAGCCGGGCCGCCATTGGACGATCCACGCTGGGAGCCACGCTCGACGGCTCGGTTCTGGGCACGCCGCAGTACATGAGCCCGGAGCAGGCGGAGGGCAAGACGGTGGACCTGGACGAGCGCTCGGACATCTTTTCGCTCGGGGCGATCCTCTACTCGATCCTCACGCTGCATCCGCCGGTCGAGGGCAAGTCGGTGAACGAAGTGCTCCAGAAGATTTCCAGCGGTCAGATTACGCCGCCCTCGACGTTCGGGACAAAGAGCACCGGCAGGAGTACGCCATCGACCAAGGGCGAGGTGCTTGACGCGCGGGTCTTCCATCCGCTGCCGCATTGTCCGGGCGGGCACGTCCCCTCGGCGTTGAGCGCGGTGACCATGAAGGCGCTCTCCGTGGACAAGGAGCGGCGCTATCAATCGGTCAATGAATTCGCCGCCGAAGTAGAAGCCTGGCAGGGCGGCTTCGCCACACAGGCGGAAAATGCCGGTCTTATGAAGCAAATTCTTCTCCTCATCCAGCGGAACAAGGGCATCTTCGTCACGGCATTTGCGGCATGGCTCATCATCACGGCGCTGGCGGTGTGGTTTGTCCTGAACGTCACGCAGGCGAAAAAGCAGGCCGAAATGGAGCGCAATCGGGCCAAAGCCAACGAAGAGCACGCGGAGGCGGCGCTGGCCCGGCTGCGCGGGACAGCGCCCACCTTCCTGGCCCAGGCCCAGGCGCTCGTCGCGGAGGGCAAGCTGGACGCCGCTCTGGAGAAGACCGGCTTCGCCGTCGAACTCATGCCCGAAAACGCCGATTATCAACTCTACCAGGCGGATCTGCTCGAAGCCAGCCAGCGGCTGGCCGAGGCCAGCACCGGCTACCGGCGCGTCCTGGCGTTGCGGCCCGGCGATGCCGCGGCCCAGGCCAATCTGGCCCTCTGCGAGCAACTCCTTGCGGCCAATAGTGGCCAGACGGAACTCCAGATCGAAGGCCAGCGCCAGCTCGTCGACGCCCTTATCGCCCAAGGCCGGCAACTCGAGATAGCCCCACTGGCCATGACCCTCGGCAAGGATGCCAGCATCGCCGAAAAGGCCATTCGCGCCCGGATCAGGGAATACACCAGCCAGGCAGCCTGGAATTCAAAAGGCGGCTACGACTTTTCCGGTCGACTGGAGGGGCTGCCCGACGGCACCTTCGCTTTGGATCTCAACGGATTGAAGATCGGCGACCTTTCCAAACTGGCCGGTCTCCCAATTTCCAAACTCGGTCTCGGCGGGTTGGTCGAAAAGCTGGACGGTCTCTCCGGTTTGCCGCTCAAATATCTCAGCATCAATGGCGCAAAGAAAGTGCGACAGCTATCCGCTCTGCGCGGCCTCCGCCTCACGAGCCTACGCATTTCCAACTCCCAGGTGGACGATCTTTCCGGAATTGTTGACTTGCCTTTGCGCGAGTTGTGGGCCGACTCCGTCCCGTACTCGGACCTTTCACCGCTGCGCGGAATGCCGCTGGAAATCCTCCAACTTGGCTATAGTAAAGTGCACGACCTCTCGCCCTTGCGCGGCGCACCTCTTAAGGAACTGGGGGTGGGGAGTACTCTCGTTACCGACCTGAATCCGCTCCGCGGGTTGCCTTTGGAAAAACTTAACCTTTACGGCATCGAACAACCCATCGATCTCAGCCCACTCGCGGACTGCCACGAGTTGCGCGAACTGTCTCTCCCGAAGCACCCGCTCAATTTGCCAGCGCTTCGCACCCTTCCCAACCTCCAACGCATCGCCCACGATGAACGCCAGGAAGGCTACCTTTCGGCGGGAGAGTTCTGGAAAGATATTCCTGGGGAAAAGGGAGCTATGGAAAAGCTGGCGCCGGTCGTGGACAAACTCCGGCAGAGCCTCTCCGCTGCCGGCATCACGGACCTCCGGGCGGACGCCCTGGCCATTTCCCATGGAGGGAATATCCGTGCCGATCTCAGCGGTACCACCATTAGCGACCTCGGGCTTTTGCGCGGTTATCCCGTGGACGAAATCAAGATTAAAAACGCTCGTGTCACCCATCTCGAACCGCTGCATGATCTGCCCGTCGAGACACTGGACTTCCAGTATGCTCTGGTCGCTGATGTCCGCTCGCTTCTGCAAATCGCCACACTGCACAACGTCGTCCTCAGCAGAAGCGTGAATAACGTGGAGGTGCTGCGCGAGGCCAGGAACCTCCAGCGGCTCTCCTACGAAGCAATTTCTGAGCGCGGCCGGGAACTACCGGCGCAGACTGCGGCGGAATTCTGGAAGGCCTATGATGAGCAGAAGGCCGTGCTGGCCCCGGTCATGGCGGCGCTCGAGAAGATGGGTGTGAAAGACGCCACCGCGCAGCAGGTGTTCGTGAACCGGGAAGGACTCATTGAGCTGTATCTGAGCGGGCGTCCGATTGCTGATCTCTCGCCTCTGGCCGGGCTCCCCATCGCCATTCTGAATCTCGATGGAACGAAGGTGGCCGACCTGGCTCCGCTGCGCGGGATGCCGCTGGTGAACCTCCGCTTCAACTGTCCCTCGGTCACAGATCTCTCCCCGCTGCAGGGCATGAAGCTGAAACTCCTGAATATCGGTGGCTGCCCGGTGAGCGACCTCTCGCCGCTGCAAGGGATGCCGCTCGAAGATTTGACACTCGCGGTGAAAGATTGGACGAAACCCCAGGAAGGAAAAACCCATGTCGCCGACCTCACCCCATTGCGCGGCCTCCCGCTGAGGCGGCTGAAGATAGACGGAACCAACGACCCGGACCTCACCCCCCTGACGGAATGCGCGAACCTAAATCTTCTGGTGCTGCCACCGAAGGCCCGCAACGTCGAGGCATTGCGCGATCTGCCCAATCTCCGGCGCATTTCCTGGGGCTGGCCCGGCAGCGAGGACAAGATGCCAGACCTCGCGACGTTCTGGAAGGAATACGACGCGCAGCACCCCGCCGCCCCGAAATAGGTCCTCCATCGCCTCCATCAGCGAAACGGCCAGAGAAGGCCTGCCCGGAGCCAACCACCCTCTCCTAAGCCGTGCCGATGCAGAATTGACTGGGAAGCGCGCGCGCTTGGCATGCGATTGTCGGCGCCCCGCCGAAAACTCGCTACGAGTTGGCGCCCGGCTACACCTTTATTTCAAGCGCCCCAATACCCGCCTCGAGGTAGCGCCACCCACATCGCCTCCCTCTGATTGCCGATCTCCGTGCTGGCTTTTCTCGCGGCAGGCACGCAAGGCAGTTCTGCGATTCCTTCTGGGTACGAATCTGACTCCGCATGTGGTCCTTCGGCGTGCCCGTTCGTTCGGCGGCAACAACCGTGTCAAACCAAGTCCGGGCAACAGTCCGATTTTGACACCTACTCGACTGTTCCATGCCTCATGAAAGACCCGTTTAAAGGTGCGAGCATTAGTCCGAATGGATTGCGGATCGTAATGCATACGCGCATTGCGGCACCAGGCAGAGATATTATGATGATTGACGCAGCAGTCCGATTTTTAGAAGTGGGTACGCTCGCTAAATCTCTTGCAGCAGCCCAATCTTGCGTTTCCAAATGGTCTACTGCGGTGGCGGCCTCAAGAATTAATTCTCCTGGGGCCATGCTGTCAACGAACGCTGAGCAATGACCGCGACTTCTCTATGCCCAACACCTGGCAAACGATCCGTGGGCGGGTTTGGATCGATCGCTGGCGAAGCCACTGGATAAACGGACGATTCATCCGGATTCCTCGCACAGTCGTATTGAGATCGCCGAAAGCGGACGAAATCTCGGTAGCAAGGCGGCCCACGCCTCGGCCCTGCGCTACGATCCGGTCGTGCCGTTGGCGCGGTTGATATTGGCGCAGTTCCCAAGAATTCCTCAGCGTGCTGCATTTCTCTGCGACTACCACCTCAAACTCCTGCACCGGTCCCCCCGCTCTGGCAGCGACCAGTGCGCTCGCTGCACGATTAAAAGGACGACAAACGCAAGCTCCGGACGTTGCAATAGCTCAAAAACAAACCGGCAAACGCAGCCGCATTGCGCTACGGACTTCCCTCGTACCACCTGCCAACATCTAAAAAGCCTTTGACACGCTGGCTGCACCTACGATCTACTCACGATCCAGATCACCCCAGAATAGGTATGGAGGCAAATCGTCAACGTAGCGTTTACCGTTTCGTGCTGCGCCGCGCGAACAACGGATGGCTTACGCCGAACGCCCTGATTCGAGGGTGGGGTGATCGCCTTGCCTTCCCGACCCGCTCCATCCTATCTTTAAAGCCACGTTCAAGAACCCTTGCCCTCGATTCGCTGAACAAACCAGTTGCCGCTTTTGAGCTTAAACGAAATCCGGACCTCGTGAGCAAAAAGCCGCATTTAAATAACCATAATCGCGGCGATGCTCATTCAAATTCGAAGATGCCAAAACAATCTCCTCGATTAGCCTCCGATTTTTCAGGATTCCTAATAAAACGCTAAGCTGGAACATTCTTACCTATGTTGCAACAAACTCCGGAATTGAGCATTGCTGCAGACCTTCAAAGTGTCGCGCGCTATATGTGGGAAAGATTGAAAGTTCAATCGTGTGGCATTTTTCTAGTGAGCCCCGAAGATCCGTTGAAGATGGAGTTAAAGGGCGCTTGCTTTGATTCGAAAGACCACTTGCGATCATACAACGACCGTCTTCCCAAAGTGAACATAAGAATTCACAACATTCGTCGAGGCGGCCTTACGGGCCAGATCGCCTATCGTTTGACAACAAAGAATGACGATTCCATCGTCATGAATCGCAATGAATTGGCAAAAAACAGGTTTATGCGGGCGAAACGCCCAGTTAAGCACAAGCGGCCCTACGGATCTTATTCCTTGCTCGTGGTCCCACTTAAAGATCGCAAAAACAGATTCCTTGGCTTACTTAAAGTTGACAACAAAAAGCTAAATGGAATCCCCCACCCGAATGGCCGCTTCGACAATGAAGACATTAAAGCGGCAAAAGAACAAGCGCGCAAAATTGTCCGCAATTTGGAGAATCAGCGCCTTTTCGCACAAGTAGAAAACCTAATGCTTGCCCTCCAAGGAGTGCAACCAATCGCTGTAATCGCCCGGACGATTGTGGAAAGCGCACTACTTCTTATAGGAGGCGAACGCGGTGACCTTTTGCTGTATAATCCGGTGGAACAGAGGCTGAAGATACAGGCATGCGAGGGTCCAACGACTCGTGCTAGGTGGGGGGTTGGCGCATCGCCCCCAGAAAGATGCTTTGTACAGCAGGTTTGGAGAGAGCGTCGCCCTTCAAGAATCCTAGCCGACACCCACAATATCCCTATTGGGATCGAATACGTCGAAATGCACAGCAGTGTGAGATCGGAAATTGCGGTGCTATTTAACTTTAGAGGAAAGCCGGCGGGAATTCTAAACATAGAAGCAGACGCACCAAATCACTTCGATGAAGAAGATGTCCATTGGCTTCGCTTACTCGGTCGTATGGCAGGAATCGCAGCAGCTCTAGCAGATGAAACCACGAGCTATTGGAATACACTGCGACACATGATAGAATTTGGCGCTAGCGATGCCGATGTATTTAGCTTGATTTTGGACGACGTGGCGCAACAACTGGGGCTTGATGCCGGATTGGTATTTGTTTGGAACGACAAGAAACGAGTCCTAGAATGCCTGGCCCACTGTGGTCTATCCGATCTTCCCCAGGCGCGACCTGGAAGACAAGTCTTTCACCTCTCCGATCGCTCCCTTGCAGTGAAGGCTTTTAAATCTCGTAAAATCAAATTTTCAAGATCGCCAAAGGGAGATAGGAACGTCTGGCAGCAAGGGGTAAATCAATTTGACATAAAATCTTCGCTCTTCGCAATACCTGTGGCCTTTGGAAAACGCGTTCTGGGCGTTTTGGTCGTCTGGAGTAGAACGGGACACGTGACCGCAGAGGCAGAAATTCAAAGAGTTAGAGCCTACGCGACTTTGGCCGGTTGGGAATTGGCTCATTCGCAAATCAGGCGCTTTCAGGACCAATTACCTGTTTTCGTTTTGCGAAAGCGCTATGACACTGATCGTAAATGCTTCGTTTTGCGCGACTTAAATCATGCTTATGCTGAACTGCATGGGTGGCTCAAAGATGAAGTCATCGATAAGAATGACGCTGATCTGTTTCCTAATCACCTGGCCTTGGTAAAAAAATACGCAATTGACGACGCGGCGGTTTATAAAAACGGAGTGATGATATCGAGAGCGGAATATCATCCGATGAATTCAAATGAGGAAATGTATGTCCAGATGCGAAAAGTACGGGTGGTAGAGCTTGATGGCACCTATTCCGTTCTTTGCGTTTTTTGGGAGGCCAGTGAGCAGGATCGACGAGCGAAGGCCGACGAACTTAAAGTCATTCAGCAAGCTATACGGGCGTGCGCGACACTGGATGAGTTATTTGAATATTGCGTCGATGTTATGCCGAAAGCGACACTATTCCGCGCTAAGTACGCGAGCATCTTTACGATGGCCGAATGCGGTAGGAGAATTGACGACGCGCCGAGAAAATTGGTTCTTCGTCGCACGAACCACCCAAACCTAATAAAAAAGGATAGGAAACGGCAATGCTTTTATACAATCGATTCGACAAACACGACGTACGGGCTGACCTCTTGGATAGCGCTGAACAATAAGTCGGTGTTGCTGCAAGACATGGCCGATCCGTCCGACCTTGATCGACAATTGCTAGCCTATAGCGGGAGTAGCAGGATAACTCATTCGTCACTTCACTGTGACAGTGACCCACCGCATTCGACGTTTCTTGGCGTTCCAATCACGATTGGGGGCCCCGGCGATCCGGGAATGGTTCTTGGGGTGTTGCGACTCACGCAGAAAGAGAAAGACCCGGAGAAGTCGGATGACCCCGCTATTTTTACACCTGATGAAAGTGTTCTTTTGACAGGTATTGCCAGGGATTTTATTGCTCCGCGCCTAATGCAGTTGTTGCAAACGCAATACCAGAGCAAATTGACCGCATTTGAGGAATGGGTTTCCAAACCGAAGATGTTGGATTTGCTTAATACCGATAGAAACCTTCCAGCGTGGATTGGAGAAATCTTACGTGGCCTATTTCCAGCGGGTAGGGCCAAAAAGTCGCGTCGATATTGGTATGACCAACCATTTCCTGACGATGGCCGATACCTACGAAAGTTTTTTGGATTAACGAATGGCGGAGGCGACTTCCGAACGCCTGACCAAGAAGCCGGCGGACAATTATCTGGTTCTCTATCGGAGCGCGTACTTTCTCTTGAGTCTCGAAGCGCGTGCATAACGGATTTTCGAGAAAAAGGAGACTCTAACCGTGCCCAGAATCCCATTTTAACCGCAAAGGTGGAACACGACGGTAAGGTCGCACTAATACTTTGCGTGAGTTCTACGCGGTTCGATATCGATCAGTTGCATGACGGACTGCTTTTAGAGTTGGTTGCCGGACACGTGGCTCAGGAACTGGCGCGCCGCACCTATGATCCTGCCTTCTCATTCGCCATGTTTAAGCATGACACACTGAACGAGTTAAGCATCATAGAGAACTGGTTGCAGCGGTGGGCCGTTGGCGATGTCAGACGAACGGTTGCGGAAATTCGTCGCACTGCAGTGACAATGACACTTATTTCCCGCTTGGCCCAAGCATACGAACTCACATCGTTAAATGCATTCAGACCTTATATTCCTAGACAAGATGCATTTCCCTTAAGCGATGTTCTTGACTTGGTGACGGACCGCCGATTGCTAGGTGAGATAGCGAAAGGGGCCCAATTTAAGGTTCGGGGGCGCGACATTGAGCTGAGATCGGACAAAAACATTTTAACGGCTATATTGTATAATTTGATTAAGAACGCTTTGACGTACGGCCGCAAAACGGATAGGCATGCTATTCTTATTCTAAATGCCAGTGTTGAGAGCGGCGCGCTCAAGATAATCGTGGCCGATGAGGGGCCGGGGATTCCCGAGGCTGCCTTACGTAGCCATCTGGGTTATGAGGTTGTTTCGAGTTTTGAGGAGCGTTGGCGTTCTTCCAGTGCTCGAGAGCATCAATTGGGGCTTCCCTATGTGGCATTTATGGTTCGTTACTGGTGCGTTGAGGGCCGGCGTGGAACTGTTGAATATATTAGCGGGAAGAAGGAGGCGCTCTCAAGCGGGGCAAACTTTAGGATAATACTCCCCGTTGCTATTCATAGCAACACTTCGAGATTTAGTTAAACACCCCCTCAAATATGAAATCCACTAAACCAAAAGACTTGAGAACACCCACGAGATCACGGAAGGGTCCTAGAAGGAAATTGCGGAAAAGCGGGAGCACGTCAAAGGACTTACTCCCGTTTGCAGTCGTTTTTGACGCGGAAAAGCATGCCGCAATCTGGCCATTTATCTTCAAGACCTATTTTAACAGAAAGGCTGAGATGTTTGTTGGCACAACAGCTGAGCTCGAGGCGACGCTGCGAAAGGTGTTTAAGGAACGCCGCTTCGCAGGTGTTGTTCTCGATTTGCATTTCGGCATTAATCCAACAGAAAAGGAAATCGGGGGTGTTGCACTTTGGCTGAAATTGAAGCGGCGTTGGATTCCAAAGGGTACGTTACAGAAGCGGACCGGCCGAGTGCTTTTGTATTCTGTGAACACCTCTGGGACGGCATTTGTGATGAGTTCTGTAGAGAGGTTTCGCCGAGAAGTGGACGCGGATTTTTTCGTGGGTCTTCCGATGTTAGATCGCGTCCGGGCGATTCAATACGCTTTTAGTTTGACACCGAACGATGAGGCGATGCGAAAACTTGGCAAACTTCATAGCTAGGAAACTGGAAATTTAGAGTGAGATCAGGTAAATTACGCTTTTCGCTTCGTCGAAGGTGTCACTTTGCATTTGTTGCGCTAGCTTGTTATTTTGGAATGTCTGACCGTAAAACGATGCCTTCCGCCTTGGGTATGGTGGTCAGTCGACAACGGGCTGTTGCCCAAATCCCGAGACTTTGGACTAACAAGATGAGGTGCAGCGGATCATTGGGAGCATATGATGAGACAACACGCCAAGCAGAATGAGTTGTGGGCGGAGTCGGTGAGTCTAGCCCGGCGGATTCCTGAAGACCATCCTTTGAAGAAGCTGCAGAAAGTGTTGCAGTTCGATTTCGTGCGAGCGGGAGTGTCCGGCTTTTATGGGAATAATGGGAATGTCTCGGTCGACCCAGTGATAATCATGAAGATGATGCAGTTGCTTTTTTGGGACGATGTGGCGAGCGAGCGGGAACTGATGCGGACGATCGCATTGCGGATCGATTGCCTTTGGTTCCTGGGCTATGGACTGGAAGATGAGTTTCCCGGTCACAGTGTCCTATCGAAGGCGCGCCAGCGGTGGGGCCAGGAAGTTTTTGTGCGGCTTTTTGAACGGACGGTCCAACAATGCCTGGACGCTGGATTAATCGATGGCGAGAAGTTGCACCTGGATTCGAGCCTGGTCCGGGCGAACGCCTCCTTGAACAGCGTGGTGCGGGTCGCGATCGCCAAACTCGATGAAAGCGATGAGGGGTCCCAGCGGGAGGATGGCGGAGATGATGGTGGTGGCACGAACCAGAAATACAAGGTGACCACCGACCCGGAGGCGACGTTGGTCCGGCAGACCGCGGGCAAGGCCCTGCCGAGTTACAAGAATCACCGGGTGTTGGATGACCAGGCTGGGGTGATTACCGTGACGAAAACCACGACGGGAATTCGCGACGAGCGGTGCATTCTTTGCGGTGAAGTGCAACTTTCTGAAGTAGTGCGTTCCGAAGTGAAATTGCTGGCGGCTGCCGCCGCCACCCTTTGGGCAATCCCGCATGGGCGGGATTGGCCTCTCGTTCCACTCGAGTTCGGAACGAGGAAAAAACGAGGAAACGAGGAAAGGTTTGGGAGTGCTCGGCGCCGTCCGACAGGCAGGACCGCTATGCTTGGTCAAATGACACTCGTTCAGTAGTTCAACTCAGAAAAGGTTCTTGGAAGCGGAGGCATGCTGCGATAGGTCGTCCGAGGCCGTGACCATCCAGCAAGCCTTTGCACTGGCCCTCCAGCATTATCAGTCCGGGCGTCTGGCGGAGGCTGAGGCCCTTTGCCGGCAGATTCTGGCCGTGGATCCCCGGCATGCCGATGCATTTCATGTGCTGGGAGTTATCGCACTACGAACGAGCCGAACCGATCTCGCCGTTGATTCGATCCGTCAGGCCATCGCACTCAAATCCGACTGCGCCGAAGCCCACTACAATCTCGGCATCGCCCTGCAAGGCAAAGGCCAGTTGGACGAAGCCATTTCCGCCTGTCGTCAGGCCATCGTACTGCAGCCCGATTACGCCGATGCCCACTATAGTCTCGGCAATGTCCTGAACGACATCGGGCGACAGGACGAGGCGATAGCCTCGTATCGCCGGGCCATCGCGCTCAAACCCGGCTGTGCCGAATTCCACAACAACCTCGGCACTGCTCTGCGCGACAAAGGCCGACTCGACGAGGCCATCGCTGCCTGTCGCCAATCCATCGCCTTCAAGCCCAATTACGCCGATGCCCACTATAATCTCGGCAACGCCCTGAAGGACATCGGGCAACGGGACGAGGCGATAGCCTCGTATCGCCTGGCCATTACTCTTCGGCCCAACTATATCAAAGCTCACGGCAATCTCGGCACTGCCCTGTACGACAACGGGCAACTGGACGAAGCAATCGCCGCGTATCATCGGGCCATCGCCCTCAAGCCGGACTCGTCCGAAGTCCACAGCAATCTCGGGACTGCTCTGTATGACAACGGACAACTGGACGAAGCAATCGCCGCGTATCGTCAAGCCATCGCCCTCCAGCCTGATTTGCCCGAAGCCCACAGCAATCTCGGCAATGCCCTCCAAGGCAAGGGTCAACTGGCCAACGCCGTCGCCGCCTACCGCCGAGCCATCGCTCTCAAGCCCGACTTTCCCAAGGCCCACGTCAACCTTGCTTATGCCTTGCTGGTGGAAGGAGACTTTCTTCAAGGTTGGGACGAATACGAATGGCGGTGGAAACTCAAAGACGTGGCCTTTTCCCAGCGTAACTTCAGCCAACCCCAGTGGGACGGTCGCTCGATGGAAGGACGCACCCTCTTGCTCCATGCCGAACAGGGTTTTGGCGATGCCATTCAATTCATCCGCTATCTGCCGCTGGTGGCCCAACGCGGCGGGAATATCATCCTCGAATGCCAGCCTGAACTCCGCCGGCTGTTCCAAACGATGGCCTCCGATCTTCCGGTCCTGGCCAGGGGTGAGTCCCTGCCATCGTTTGATGTGCACTCTCCGCTATTAGCCCTACCGCGTGTTTTCTCGACCGGCTTGGGCGACATCCCGCGGACCGTGCCCTATCTGCGCACCGATGCCGCGGGTGCCGCCATCTGGTGCGAGCGTCTTGCCGGCTCTTCAACCTCATTAAAGGTGGGACTCGTCTGGGCCGGCCACCCGACCCACAAGAATGATCGCCAACGTTCCCTCAAACTGGCCAGCCTCGCTCCGCTGGCCGAAGTCGGCGGCGTGCGGTTTATCTCCCTGCAAAAGGCCGGCACCTCCGCCGAGGCCAGGACCCCGCCGGCGGGCATGGAACTGATCGACGTGGCGGAGGAATTGCAGGACTTCGCCGACACCGCCGCACTTATCTCCAACCTCGATCTGGTGATCGCGGTCGATACCGCCGTGGCGCATCTGGCCGGGGCCATGGGCCAGCCGGTCTGGACACTGCTCCCCTTTGCTCCGGACTGGCGCTGGCTGCTCGAGCGTTCCGACAGCCCGTGGTATCCGACGATGCGCCTGTTCCGGCAGCCCTCGATCGGCGATTGGGATGCGGTCATCGCCGAGGTGCGCGAGCAACTCCAGGCGCTGGTCAATTCGCGGATGGCAAAACCGTGACCGTCCCGCAAGCCCTGCGGCGCGGCATGGTAATGCTTACATCCAAAGCCCTTTCCCCTACAGGCTATGGGACGCCTGTGAAAATGGGAACAAACCCCTTTTCTTCCTTCGGAGCCACGGATTTTCTACGTGGAAAAAGCGTGGAAAATCACGCTGGAGCGGTTCAATTGAAACTTTGGCCGCTGCCCATCGAAGTGCATCGAATCCTTGACATTTCATTGGCTGCATCAAGGAATCGGTCGACCCCAATATGCGTAAGCGAATCATTCCCGCCGTTTCAAAACTCCAGAGCCCAGAACAGCCCAAATGGATTGAACTGGAGCAATTGGCAACCGTGGAAATCACGTCAGAAGACCCAGCATACCCGATTGAAGCTGCGCTATTGCCTGGCAGCGGATTGGGTTGGAGAGCAACTCAGGCCGGTGTTCAAACTTTGCGGCTTCTCTTTGATTCACCGCAAAACGTAAATCTGATTCACTTGGTATTCACCGAAGAGCAGCAATTAAGAACGCAGGAGTTTGTGCTCCGCTGGGCTGCTGGTGATGGGCAACCTTTCAAAGAGATTGTCCGCCAGCAATACACGTTTACGCCTGGTTCCAGGGAAATCGAAGATTACGTGGTTAATTTGAACGGTGTCGGGATTCTTGAGTTGGAAATAGTGCCTGCAAGCAATTCACTGGAAATTAAAGCTTCACTCACGGAACTACGGCTTGGGTGAATCATACTTCCACCGACTGACAATGGAAACACCTGGCACAACGCGAAGACGCCGCTCTGGCATTAAGATTGTCGCTGCCCTGATGATTATTTTTGGTATCGCCGAGATTGTGACGGGTTTTAGGCATAACTTCTTGGGGATCATCGTTACTGCTAAGGAAATCGGCGCGACCTATGGAGCCGTCATCATTGGCAGCCTTTATGCCGGAGCCGGACTATTGCTTTGGATGATGAAAAAGGGCGCAGCAATTGTCGCAGAGATAAGCCTGGTCCTTGTAGTTCTTGGGCGAATTGCGCTTGTCGTCGCGGGTATCTATCCTATAAACTCGTTTCTGCAAACTATTTCCATTCTCATCGGCACGGCAATCGTCGCCATCTTCGCGATCTACATAGGGCTAAATTGGAATTGCTTCCGATGATCACCACTGCGGCCCCATTCCTATTTTCCCCATTGACCACGACCAAAGAGCTGGGCCTCGCCAAAGCCAATCCAGGTCTGTTGAAGCTGGGTGGCGAGGGTGCTTGGCCGACGGTCACGCTATTGAAGTAGGATCATAAATTGCAAAGTAGAACCCTTTGCAATTTCTGCCTCGGCCCGAATGTGGTTGAGCAGTGTGACGCGTATTCTCGAGGCGTCTTGCTGCAAACGCGGGCCCCTTGGTGATTCAATCAGTGCGGAGGCGGGATGCCAGGAACACCAAAGCCTTTGGCCATGTTCGATCCAAGTAGGCAGCAAAATCGTGACTGACTCCCGGCGCCACTTCGTAGCTGTATGGGATTCCCATCCCTGCCAGCTCACCCACGAATTCTTCGGTCAATTTCATGTTGTCTTTGTCACCGATCACCATCATCAAGCCGACCTGCCTGCGTTTGATCGCTTCGAGATTTTGCCTCGCAAAATCTGCACTTCCTCTGTATCCGCCACCCCATCCAACTGCTGCCGAAAATCGATCAGGATGCTTCACTGCAAACCGTATTGCGCCACTTGCACCCATTGAAAAACCGATCACCGCACGTCTGTTCGCCGGAGTGTGATATTTTAAATCGATTATCGGCACGAGTTCGTTGACGATTGCGCTTTCACCTAGAATTCCAGTGCTTTCATCGTCACGATATCCGCTGTGATCGCCATTGCAGAAAACACAAAGAACCGCTGGAAGCTGCTTTTGCTCGATTGCATCCCGGATGCGAGGCACAATTGCACCTGTGCCAGAGTATTCATCGCCTCCGGCCCCATGCAGAAAATAGATGGCCGGTAGTGCTGGGTTGCTTGCGCTATACCCGGGAGGCAACCAGACGGTGTAGCCGACTGTGGCATGGACTGCGGTGCTTTCGAAAGTGTCATGTTCGAGACCCGCAATTGCCGGTCCATTCTTCACGTTCCAACGCTCCTCTTTGGGAGTCTGAGAGTATGCGGGTATGCAGCACACGCATAGGCTCGCTAGAAGGAAATTGATGGATCGGAGAATGATCGGCACCGGACTAGAATGTGCTAATCCTGGCCCAGAGCAATCGCAATACGTCGCAAATAAGAAAAGTGACACTACTCCCATTGACGGTCACCTCATGGAGCGCCTAAGACCATTGTTTGCGGCCACGAAAGTCGTTACGTTCCCGCTGTTCCATCATCCTTTCGCTTTCTCCCTGGCCCATCTCGCCTTGACCGCAGCGACGATCCTGGCCCTCGCCTCGGGGCTCAAATGACGCTTCTTCTTGGGAGCAGATTTGACCGGTGCCGGAGTGGACTTCTTGGCTTTGATTGCGGCCCGTCGTGCTTTCTGTGCTGCGATCATCCTGGCTCGGCCTGCTGCAGATAATCCAGGCTGCTTGGGTTTGGCAGCCGGTGCAGAACCCTTTTGTTTCGCCCACCTGGCTCGTTGGGCAGCGGCAACACGAGCCCGACCAGCAGCGGACATGGTTCGTTTCTTCGGCGTCAACTTCTACACCGAGCTGCCGGCGGAGAATGGAAAGCAATTTGGTATCAGCTACATCCCCGATGACCAAGCGCTGGCCATCGCCAAGAAGGAGTGCCGCTACGTGCTCGTCACGGGCGAGAAGGATTCCAATCGGGTGAATACTCACTCTGCGGAGGAGAACGGCTTTCGCAAGGAGGGTTTTGCGAGTGTGCTCTGCCTGGAGGTGCCGGGCCTCGGCCATGCCATGCCGACGGCCGAATGGCTCGAGAAGGGGCTTGAGTTCCTCGATGCCGGCAAGGCGCGCTGACTGCGCGTCAACTCAGTTCAGATCACGATCATGGCTTAATTCTGGCAAATGCATCTTCCAACACCTTCTTCACAAATTCGGCAATGGTGGGCTCATTGGAAGCACGGGGGCCAGCAACGTTCAGCGTTTTAATTCCGGAGGCAGGACGCGGACAGGAGGTGTCCATGCCTGCGTGAAATTGAAGCAACCGGAACCCACGTTGCGGACGATTCGAAGACGGGGGCTTGGGGCGTTTTTTAAAGCCAGTGCCTGGGGCTTAGCCCCGGATTCCTACTACGCATGAACTTTTACTCGACGTTGAACCTCGCGATTTGCCTGATCCTGATTGGACGCGGCGTGGGACACGCGGTACCCGACCCTCAACCCGGCACACAGCCACCCGCAGTGGTCAATCCGAGGGCCAGGCAACCGCCGGCCACTCCGGCAGCGCCATCGACACCCCGGCCACAGCCGATTCCGTCGCCATTCGTTTCGGCGAAAACGAACATGGTTTCGAGCAAATCGGTCGTGGAACCGGGATCGCTGACGATCGGCGGGTTGACCTTGACGCAGACGCAGCTGCAGCGGGAGATGAGCGTGACGGTTTCCGTGCGGTTTTTCGCGCCGCTGCCGGGTCCGTTTGAAGTCCAGTGTTTCTTCATGGCGAAGAACGACACGACCCGGTTGCACTACATTTTCAATGTCGTTGAGGAAGAATCGAAAAAGTCGACCTTCGACGGGGAGATTCACTCGGGGACGGTATTGGGTGCGACGAGGGATTGGATCGGAATACCGCTCGCGCTGCCGGAGTCGACTCCGCAAGACGGAGGCAAGCTGGTGGATGCGACTGGGAAAACGGTCAGTGCGGACACCAAGATGGCGAGCAAGATTGAGGGATGGGTGCTCCGCGTCGTATACGGGGGCCGCGTTTTAAAAGTGGATTCGAATCAGCCGCACCTGACGGAGCTGGCGAACCGTTTGCCGGAGTTGTTCGACGCAGCGGCGAAAGCGAAATAGGAATCAGTCCCCCTCACTCCTCGACGCCGATCCGCATGCTCATGTCCACGGTGCGGCGGGCGCGAAAGCAATTTCCTCGCAGAAATAACCTGTGAGTTTTCTGGGGCTCGACAGCGGGGCGACTGATCAATAACCTGTGAACAGTTTGTGAGTTTCGATTAATCACCAGGTATGAAAGTATCCCAGATTGCGCCGGCGCTTACCGCCTGTTGCTTGGCCGTATTCGCGGTTGTCTCGTGCCGACAGAGTGTCAAGCAGGAGGCGATACGCGCGAGGCAGCTGGAGCAACTGCAGCGCCTGCAGGAGCAGATCAATAGCCTGCAGGAGCAGATCAAGGCCACGGCCGAGGCCCGGAAGCGCTTGGCCACTCCCGCGCGGGCCGCGCCTGTGGCAAGCCCGGGGACAGCTCCGGAAAAACCGGCCGGCGCCGCGCCGGCAGCGCCGTAGCAGCAGCGGCGCTGGCATCAGGCGGGGAGGCAACCGCCAATGGCCCATTAGCTTCTCGTTCCGAACTCGAGTGGAACGAGAGGCCAATCCCGCCCATGCGGGATTGCCGAAAAGGGTGGCGGCGGCAGCCGCCAGCAATTGCACTTCGGAACGCACCTGTCAGGGAAGCTGGGCTTCCGCAGCCGCCCTCGGACCGCGGATCGGGCTGATACCCGCGTCCAGTGCGGATTGGTGGGCGCGATCACGATGAGCGGTGCATTCTCCGCGCTGAAGTGCAACTTCCAGAAGTAGTGCGTTCCGAAGTGCAACTTCGGAACGAGGTAAATTCCGCCGCCGGCGGCGGTTTTCTTCCTCTGGCAGTCAAATCCGGCGGCGGCGGTTCTTTGTTCTCCCCAGCGAGCATCCTGGCCCAGGCCATCTTGAACTTCCTTCGCAAGATTGCTCCCTCCGAGGAAATGAAACCCCGGTGCCCGATGATCCCGCGGCAGGCTCCCGGCCGGCTGCTCACCATACCGGGAATGGCCGCGCGGGCACCTTGCAAGTCATCCACAGCGGCGACAGCGGGTGAATGAAGAGCTGGACGGTTCATGTTTGCGTAATCCCAACCGCTCATTTGCTTGAGGCTTATCCCATTTTGCGGGCAGGAAGTCAATGTCTTTTTGCCATCAGAGGATGGCCAAAGGTTCAGGGAAGAACCTGTCTTGCGTATTAAGCACCATGCCCCACTCCGCCTCCGGATTGGTAGGCCTACATATGCTTACTTCCACTTACACTTACTAACATGCAGCCCGAGTTGGGACGCCCCTTCAGGGCTGGCGGCTTTTTCGTGGTGGTGACCTAGGGCGTTGCCCTAGGCTGGGTTGTGGTCGGGCCTTTGGCCCTGTTTCCTGTGATGCGCCAACCCTCCATTTGGGCCCTCGCTCGCGGGCGTAGTTTGAATGCGCGCGGGAGGTGTCAGGTATGGATTTCGCACTTGCGAGAGCCCCATTCGCCCGCGGCGCACGCCCAAGGCGTGCGCCCTACCTAAGCCGGAACGATGCAGCAGGATTGTGGAGCGCACGCCCCCCGGTCCCGCAATTGCGGGAGCGCGCTCGCCGAAAACTCACCACCAATTCGGCGCTCACTGAATGGTGAGTCCGCAGTCGCTGACGATTTGTGCCCGGCGGGGGCGCGTGCGCTCCCCAGAATGCCGCTGCCAAACGGATGGTTACGGCTTAGAGGGCGTCTAAAAAGTAGGGATGGGTCGCGTTGCGCGCAATTCTGGCTTGGGCAAGGCGCGACGAAGGCGCATACCCTCTGGCTCGCCCATGTGCCGTCCCCCCTATTCCCCTCCTCCGCCTCGGCGGTCTGTAACTGAGAAGCAACGCAGCCCAAGCCAGAATTGCGCGCAACCCGGAGGGCCGAGGTGGCGGAGGGGAATAGCGGAAGGTCGGTACTGGGCGAGCCGCCGGGGATGCTCGTC
>Ga0302325_10001585_pt1 | contig 57606 bp, 53 predicted proteins | sample Palsa_T0_2_FD_201948 | JGI IMG/M metagenome (GOLD analysis project Ga0302325, IMG submission 201948) | Peat permafrost microbial communities from Stordalen Mire near Abisko, Sweden - Palsa_T0_2 | ecosystem: Environmental > Terrestrial > Soil > Palsa > Peat permafrost | place: Sweden: Abisko... | reverse complement strand
AACCGCGCGCGATGTGGCTGACCGGACCTGGGACCTCGTCCACGACCGGCCCGACGACGACCCCGTCAAGCGACGCGTGGTCGAGTGCCACGAGGCGCTCGCCCGCCTGACCCGACTGAGCGACTAAGGCACGCGAAGCGCCCCCGCTAAGGCACGCGAAGCGTGCCGGGATGTTCGCCCCCTGGGCGAACTCCCAAGGGCGGCGAAGCCGCCCCGCGAACTCCCAAGGGCGGCGAAGCCGCCCCGCGAACTCCCAAGGGCGGCGAAGCCGCCCCGCGAACTCCCAAGGGCGGCGAAGCCGCCCCCGCGACGTTCGCCGCCAGGCGAACTCCCAAGGGCGGCGAAGCCGCCCCGTTCACCGCCTGTTCACAGAAATTTGGCGGCCTGGTCACTAATCCCCGGTGTTTGCGGGTGAATCTGTGATCATGAACGAAAACGAGAAAAAGATCGCGCGAAGCGCGAACGGCGCGGGTCTGGAAGATCCGCAGAGGATGATCACGAGCCCCGCATCCGCGGAGGCTACGGTGAAGGTCGATTTGCACTGCCACTCCACCGCGTCTGAGGTGGCCAAGCTGGGCGTCCAGCGGGCGCTAGCGCTGCCGGAGTGCGCGACCCCACCCCACGAGGTCTACGAGCTCGCGAAGCGGCGTGGCATGGATTTCGTGACGATTACCGATCACGACACGATCGCCGGCGTACTCGAACTCGCCGACCTGCCGGACGTGTTCGTCTCCGAGGAGCTGACCACCTGGTTCAGAGGTGAGCAGCAGGCGGTCCACGTGCTCTGCTTCGGGTTGAACCAGGATGACCACGACTGGCTGCAGGCTCACAGCGGCGATGTCTTCGGGTGTGCGGATTACCTGCACGAGCGGGAGATCGCGTGTGCGCTTGCCCACCCGTTCTTCCACGTCGCGGCGCCGCTGACGCCGGCGCACCGCCGCGTTCTCGCCGAGCTGTTCCCGATCTGGGAAACGCGCAACGGCGCCCGCGCTCGCGAGTTGAACGCACCCGCCGCGGTTTACATCGAGACACACGGCGGGATCGCCGTCGGCGGCTCCGACGACCACGCAGGTGTCGACATCGGCCGGACGTACACCGAGGCCGCGCATGCCGACACCCCGGAGGAGCTGCTTGCCCACATTCGCGCCGGCCGGGTGCGGCCGCACGGCAAGCAGGGGAGCGCCGCAAAGTGGGCCCACAGTGCGCTCGTGCTGGCGGCTCGCACCCTTGGCGCCGCACCCGACGGGCGCCGGGAGCCCGAGGTTGGCAGGAAGCCCTCTGTTGGCGCGACGCCGACCGCGAACGGCCCGTCCGGATTCTCCGGGCCCGACGCCGGCGCCGTGCTCGAGCTCGCCGAGCGGATCATGCTCGAGGGCGATGCCCGCCAGGGAAGCGTGGGCTCGGGCCTCGGACCCGAGGATGGGCGGCGCATGCTGCGCGCGTGGCTGAATGAGATGGAGCTGAACGTCGACACAGCCGGCCTCGTGGCGTCGATGCAGGCCGAGGACTTCAGTCACTCGGACCTCGAGCGGCGTGCGCGACGCGTCCACGAGCGCAAGCTCACCGGGGCAGTCGGCCAGCTCCTCAGCACCAACGCCGGTGACGGCATCGCACCGGCGCTCTCGCGCCTGTTCGCGGCCTGCCTGCCCGCCGTGCCATATGTGCCGGCGTCTGCCTTCCTCGCGCGTGAGCAGGCAAAGCTCGTGTCTCGCGACGGCGATCCGATTCGCGTCGCGGTTGTGGCCGACGGCGTCGGAGCGGTTCACGGCGTCACGCACACGCTCCAGCAGCTACGCGAGCGTGGCATCCGCGGTCACGACATCGAGGTGATCGGCACCGACGCGAGCGTCGACCGCCGGCTACCGGCCGTTGCCGATTTCGAGCTCCCGTTCTACGCCGGACTGAGGCTCGGCGTGCCGAGCGTGTTCGCGGTCGCCGAGGCGCTGACCGAGCGCCGCTACGACCTCGTCCATGTGTGCGCCCCTGGCCCCGCCGGGATCATCGCGGCCCTGATCGCCCGTGTGATGGGGCTTCCGGTTATCGGGAGCTACCACACCGAGCTCCAGCTCTACGCCAGGCTCCGGTCGGGCGACCCGCAGGTCGAGTACATGATGCGGGCGGTGCTGGCGAAGTTCTACGCGCAGTGCCGGGTTGTCCTCTCGCCGAGCCGCGCGGCCGACGAGTCGTTGCGCGACCTCGGGATCCCGGCGGACCGGATTGGCCGCTGGGACCGGGGTGTCGATCTCGAGCGCTTCAACCCGGGGCGTTACGCGCCCGGGATCCTGACGACGACGCATTCCGAGCTGGGTGCCCGCTTCAACGTGCTCTACGTCGGCCGTCTCAGCAGCGAGAAGGGCGTCGACCTGCTGGCCGAGGCATTTCTGATCGCCCGCGACCAGGATCCGCGCCTGCACCTCGTGCTTGCCGGCCGCGGCCCCGAGGAGGACGCGCTGCGCCACCGACTCGGCAGTGCGGCGACGTTCCTCGGATGGGTCGAGGGCGACCGGCTCGCCCAGGCATATGCGAGCGCCGACCTGTTCATGTTCGCCAGCACCACCGACACATTCGGGCAGGTCATTCTCGAAGCTCAGGCCAGCGGACTGCCTGTGCTGGCAGTCGACGCCGGCGGCCCCGCAGAGCTGATCGAGGACGGGCGCAGCGGATGCCTCGTCCCCCCGGACCCGGCATCGCTCGCGGGCGCACTGCGCGGGCTCGCGAGGCGCGAGGCGATCCGCGAGCGGCTAGCGACCGGCGGTCTGCTCGCCGTGCGCGAGCGCTCATGGCAGCGATCGCTCGATCAGCTGGCGCACGGCTACGCACGCGCGCTGGCGGCGGCCGGGACGGGCGCGGCAGCCAGGACCACCACTACGGCGGCTGGGGAGGTCGCGCGCACTGGCGAAATTGCACGTGCAGCTTGATCCGGGCGTCGCGCTCGCGGCACCCGCCGAGGGGCCACTGCGGGTCGCCGATGTCGCGATCTTCTACGGCGAGCGCAGCGGCGGCATCCGCACGTATCTCGAAGCCAAAGCGGCGTTCGCCGCTCGCACCTCTGCGCTCGAGCACCATCTGGTGGTGCCCGGGCGCGAGGGCAGGGGAGACGCCAACCGCCACGAGCAGCGCTCGCTCCGGCTCGCGGCATCCAATGGCTACCGCCTGCCCCTCGGTGGGTCCGGGCTACACGCAACCCTTCGCATGCTCCGCCCCGAGGTCGTGCTGCTCCATGATCCCTACTGGACGCCGCGGCATGCGAGCGCTGTCGCACACGAGATCGGCGCAGCCGTCGTGGCCGTTCACCACTCCTCGGCGTCCCTTCATGCCGCCGGGTTGCCGGGCCCTCAGGGCGTCTACGCACATGCCCTGCGCCGCTGGTACCGGCGCGCGTACGGTGAGGTCGACGCGGTGATGTCGGTCGTCGACACCGAGCTTGACGCTCACAGGCCCGCCACCCTGCGGCTGCGTCTCGGCCTGGATCCCGCGTTCCGGCCCCGCTCAGGTGTCAAGCGCGGTGACCACGTCCTGTACGTCGGTCGCATCAGCCGCGAGAAGGGGCTGCGGGAGCTGCTCGAGGCCGCTGCCGCCTCACTCGAGCCGTGGCCGCTCGTGCTCCTCGGCACCGGTCCCGCCGGTGACACCGTGCGCGAGCGCGCACGCCAACTCGGCCTCGGCAACCGAGTGCGCTTCGAGCCCTACCTCCACGACCGCGACGAGCTGGCCAGGGCCTACGCAGGCGCACGGTGCGTGGTGCTGCCCGGCGCGCACGAGACATTCGGCCTCGTCGCGCTCGAGGCGGCCGCCTGCGGCACGCCGGTGGTGACCGCCAACACGACCCCCAGCGCCGATCTGTGCGAGGCGTTTGCGGAGACGTTCGCGGCAGGCGATGCGACCGACCTGCTGAGGGCGGTCGAGCGCGCAAGGCGCCGCCCCCGCGATCTCCCCGCGGCCGCGGATCTGGTCTCACACCACGACTGGGATACGCTACTCACGGCCGAGCTGGAGGACCTACGGAGGCTGGTGGGACGCAGATGAATGCTTGGCTCGCGGTCGCCATCCACGACGTCGAGCCCCGCACGTTCGCCCGTTCGCTGGAGATCCGAAGCTGGCTCGAGGACCACTGCGTCGGACGGGTGACGCTACTCGTGATCCCAGCGGCCGACCTACACCCGATCGGCGCCCGCGCGCCGGATCTCGCGGCCTGGCTCCGGCGCCGGGTTGCAGGCGGGGACGCGGTCGCCCAGCACGGCCTGGTGCACAGGGCCGCCGGCACGCCCCCATGGCCGCGCAGCGCGCTCGCGGCGTGGCAGGGCGGCGCGGCGGCCGAGTTCCCGGGCCTCACCCGTGAGGATGCAGCCTGCCGTGTGGCCACGGGCCGCCGGCTGCTGCGCGAGATCGAGCTCGAGCCGCGCGGCTTCGTCGCGCCCGGCTATGCGTACACGCGCGCCTTGCGCGGGATCCTCGCCGAGTCCCACGAGTGGTTCGCCGACATCAGGACGGTTCGCTTCCGCCACGGCGACATCCACGCCCACGCGCTCTGCCTCGGCAGCTCGACCAAGCTGAAGCGCGCCCTTTCGCCACCGATCATCCGAAATGCCGCACGATTCAGCGGCGAGCTGATGCGAATCGACATCCACCCGGCGGACTTCGACCAACCAGGCCACATAGCAACCCTGGAACTACTCCTCGAGCGAGCCCAGGACCGGACCCCCGTCACCTACGACGATCTGAGCTCCAAGCAACGGGTCGGCCGTCCAACCGGCCTCGGCCAGGCACTCGGCCCGAGCCCAAGCCGCATCGGCCAAAGCCAGGGCTCGGGGGCTGCCGTAAGGGCGCTTGCGCCCCGCGTCCGTTCGATGCCAATTGGGTAGCTGGGGCGCTTCGGGCCCTTGGGAGTTCGCCTGGCGGCGAACATCCCGGGGCGTCGAACGGGCGTCTGACGGCAGCCCCCGAGGAATCGAACAACTGGCCGACGCGGCCAAAAAGCTCCTCCACGAGAACTGGCGCGAGGGCTACCGCGAAGACGGCGTCCCCTACGCGTTCACCTGTCCCGCCACGCCGCGGTATCGCCATCAGTGGTACTGGGACTCGTGCTTCCACGCGATCGTCTGGCGGCACTTCGACCCGGGCCGGGCGCGTGCCGAGCTGCGCACGCTGCTGCGCGCGGGCCGGCTCGACGGATTCATCCCCCATACCGCGTTCTGGGATTGGCCCGCTCGCTGGCGCCGAGCGCCCTTCTACGGGACGCGGACAATGTTCGGTTGCTCGGCTACGGCGACGATCCAGACGCCTCTGCTCGCGCTTGCGTGGGAGCTCGTGGCCGCGTCCTCGCCGGACGACCCCGGCTTCGCCACGGAGGCGTTGCCCGCGCTCCGGCTGCATTACGACTGGCTCGATCGCGAGCGTGACCCTGACCGCGACGGCCTGCTGACAATCATCCTCCCGGACGAGTCGGGGCTCGACGACTCACCCAAGTACGACGATGTGTTCGGGTGGATGCGCCACGACCGGCCGGGGCACGTGTGGCTGGTCGAGCGTTACCGCCGCCTCGGCTATGACGCCGGCAAGATCGCCGACCGTTACGAGGAGCACGTCGAGGATGTGGTCGTGAACGTCTTCTACGCACTCGCGCTGCGCGCGCTCTCCCGGCTCGACGCTGAGCACGGGAGCGTCTACGCACTCCGCGCCGCACGGACCGAGGCCGCATTGCTCGACCGCTGCCTCGACGCGCGTACCGGACTGTTCCTCGACCTCGCGGGCCGGCGCGAGCGCCGGGTCCCGGTGTCGACCTGGTCGGCACTTGCTCCGCTCGCGTTGACCGAGCTCCCCGTCGACGTGCGCAGGCGGCTTGTCGAGGAGCATCTGCTCGACGATCGACGGTACCGGGCGCCGGTCGGGATCCCGTCGGTTTCCCACGAAGAGCCCTCGTTCGAGCCGGGATTCTCGCTCTGGCGATGCTGGCGCGGGCCGTCGTGGGTCAATACCGCGTGGCTGCTCGTGCCTGCCATGCGCGAGCTCGGGTACCACGAGGACGCCGATCGTATCGTCGACTCGCTCGCGCACGCCGCAGCCCGCCACGGCTTTCGGGAGTACTACAACCCCCTCACCGGCCGGGGCCTCGCCGCCCGTGGCTTCGGTTTCTCGACGCTCCTCGTCGACCTGCTCAGGACGGCGGAGACGGAACCGTCCGTCGCACCGCCCATGATGCACCCGTGAGCTGGAGGGAGACCACAGCATCCGGTCAAACAGTGGCCGGTAATCGCCAGGTGGCCGTGATCGACCTCGGGTCGAACTCGTGGCGGCTCGTGGTCTACACGTTCTGCCCCGGGGAGTGGTGGAAGCGCACCGACGAGCTGTACGAGACGGTCCGGATCGGAGCCGGAGAGGCCGCCACGGGGCGTCTGGGCAGTGAAGCGATCGAGCGGGGGCTGGAGACGCTCGCTGTCTTCGGCCGCTTCTGCCGTGCGAGTGGCCTGGCGCCCGAGGATGTCCATGCGACCGCGACCAGCGCGATCCGCGATGCCGCCAACGGCGAGGAGTTCCTGCACGCCGCGGAAGCGGCGATCGGGCTGACGATCGAGGTCCTCTCGGCGGAAGATGAGGCGCGCTACGGCTACATCGCCGCAGTCAACACGACGACGATCACGGACGGGGTCGTGCTCGACCTCGGCGGCGGCAGCATGCAGCTGATCCGCGTCCAGGGCCGGCAGGCGACCGAGCTCACTTCCTTCCCGCTTGGGGCCGTGCGGGTGACCGAACAGTTCCTGTCCGACGGCGGACCTGCGAAGCGCAAGGACATCAGACGCGTGCATGCCCACGTACTCGAATCGCTCGGCGAGCTGGACTGGCTCGGTCGCAGCGGGCCGCGGCTCGTCGGGCTCGGCGGCGCGGTACGCAACCTCGCCGCCGCCGCCGGTAGGATCGCCGGCCAGATCGATCTGGGGGTGCAGGGATTCGTCCTCACCGCGGAGATGCTCGATGACCTCGTGCAGCGGCTCGCCGCCCTTCCCGCCTGCGAGCGTCGGAGCATCTCAGGGATCAAACCCGGCCGCGCCGACATCATCCTCGGTGCCGCGCTCGTGCTGCAATCCGTCGTCGAGCTCGGCGGCTTCGACGGCATCGAGGTGACCGAGGCCGGCCTGCGCGAAGGGGTGTTCCTGGGACGCACGCTGCTCGCGACCGAGGACCCGCTGTTCCCAGATGTACGCGAAGCGGCCGTACGCAACCTGGCCGTCCAGTACGAGTCCGACCTTCCGCACGTCGAGCACGTCGCGCTGCTGGCGATCCAGCTGTTCGACTCGCTCGTCGACGGCGGGCTGTTCGAGCCGCGGCCGGGCGAGCGCGAGCTGCTGTGGGCTGCGGCGATGCTCCACGACGTGGGCATGGCGATCAACTACGACGACCACCACAAGCACTCCCAATACCTGATCTTGCATGCAGAGCTTCCGGGCTTCGATCCCCGCGAGCGGGCGCTGATCGCGCAGATGGCCCGTTACCACCGCAAAGGCACGCCCGAGCTCGGGGAGATCGCCTCGCTCGCGCAGGAGGGGGACGAGGAGCTACTCAAGCGGTGCGCGGTGATGCTGCGGCTCTCCGAGCACCTCGAGCGTGGGCGCGACCAGTCCGTGCACGAAGCGCACCTCACCGCCAACGGGCATGGCGTCGATCTGCACCTCCGGGCTGAGGGCGACCTGACGCTGCCGCGCTGGAGCGTCGAGCGCTATGGCGACGGCGAGGTGTTCGAACGGACGTTCGGCCGGCGACTGCTGATCGGGTGAGGGCGTACAGTTCAAGCCATGCTCTGGCTTCTCAGACACGCCGAAGCTGCGGGCGGAAGCCCGGACTCGGAGCGTCCGCTCACCGAGCGGGGTGTGCGACAGGCACAGGTCGCCGGACGGGCACTCGAGCGCCTGGGCGTTTGGATCGACGTGTGCCTGGCGAGCCCGAAGTTACGCGCGCTGGAGACGGCGCGGATCGCGACCGAGCGGCTCGGTGTCGAGGTGAGGGTCGAGCCGCGACTAGCGGGCGAGCCGTTCGACGTCCACGACCTCACCGCCGGTCTCGGTAACGTGCTGCTGGTCGGACACGATCCGTCGTTCTCGCTGACTCTTCACGACCTGACCGGGGCCCAGGCGCGCATGCGCAAGGGAGGGCTCGCAGGGATCGAGAAGGGCGAGCTGCTCGTGCTGATGCGGCCGGCGGAGCTCGAGGCGATAGCGGCGGGCGCGGCGGTCGTGTCATGACCGACAAGCCGGCCGCCGGAACGGCGGACGTCGAGCACAACGGCGACGGGGCGGAGGTGCCGGCGGCGGATTCTGTGACGGACGTGCTCGTGGGCAGAGAGGCGGGGCAGGCCCGGACTTCCGAGGCCAACCTGGCCGATCCGAGGCTGTTCGCAAACCGCGAGCTGTCCTGGCTCGACTTCAACGACCGCGTGCTCCAGCTCGCCGAGGACGACTTGCTGCCGCTGTTCGAACGGATGAAGTTCCTCGCCATCTTCGCGACCAACCTCGATGAGTTCTTCATGGTCCGTGTGGCCGGCCTGCACGACCAGCTCGCAGCCCAAATCGACGCCCGCGGTCCCGACGGCCTCTCGGTCGCCGAGACTCTCGAGGGCATCGCCGAGCGGGTGCGCGCACAGGACAAGCGTCACGCCCAGGCATTCTCGTACGACATCTGCCCGGCGCTCGCCGAGGATGGCATCAGGATCCTCTCCTGCGAGGAGTCAGGCGCTTCGCCGCGGGCGCTCGCGGACATCTTCCACGAGCAGATCTTTCCCGTTCTGACACCGCTCGCCGTGGGGCACGGCCGGCCGTTCCCATACATCTCCAACCTGTCGCTGAGCCTTGCGGTCCGCTTGCGCGATCCCGACGCCGACCATGACGTATTCGCCCGCGTGAAGGTGCCCAAGGAGGTACTACCGCGGTTCGTGCAGGTCGGCGAGGGTACGTTCATCCCGCTCGAGGACATCATCGCCAGACATCTCGACGTCCTCTTCCCGTCGATGGAGATCATCAGCCACGACCTCTTCCGCGTGACTCGCGATGCCGACTTCACGGTCTCCGACGAGGCCGACGACCTGCTCCAGGCCGTCGAGGACGAGCTCCGCCGACGGCGCTTCGGCGAGGTCGTGCGACTGGAGGTCGACGCCGGCATCGACCCGGAGCTGCGTTCCCACCTGATCGAATGGCTCCAGGTTGACGAGCGTGAGGTATTCGACGTCGAAGGCCTGCTCGACCTCAGCGACCTGTGGCAGATAGACGGGCTCAAGGGCCACTCCGACCAGCGACTAACGCCGTGGACTCCCGTCACGCACCCGGCATTCTCGGCTGATGACAGCGATGAGCCGGCGGACGTGTTCGCCGCGATGCGCGCCGGAGACATCCTCGTTCATTTCCCGTATCAGTCGTTCGCGAACAGCGTCGAGCGGTTCGTGAAGCAGGCGGTCGCCGACCCGAACGTGCTCGCGATCAAGCTGACCGTGTACCGCACGTCTGACGACTCATCGCTCGTCCCGTCGCTGATCGAGGCGGCCGAGAAGGGCAAGCAGGCCGTCTGTCTGGTCGAGCTCAAGGCCCGCTTCGACGAGCGACGGAACATCCGCTGGTCGCGAGCGCTGGAAGAGGTCGGCGCCCACGTGGTGCATGGCATCCCGGGGCTGAAGGCGCACGCGAAGATCCTGCTCGTGGTTCGGCGCGAGGGCCGCGGCGTGCGCCACTACGTGATGATCGGGACGGGCAACTTCCACGCCAAGAACGCGCGCCTGTACGAGGATTTCGGCCTCTTCACCGTCGATCCGGATCTCGGTGACGACGTCGCGAACCTGTTCAACACGCTGACCGGCTACGGACGCCCACGTCGGATGCGCAAGGTGCTCGTCGCGCCCAGCTGGCTCCGCGAACCGCTGCTCGCCGAGATCGACCGGACGATCGCCGCCCATGAGGCTGGGGAGCCGACCAGGATCGCGATGAAGATGAACTCGCTCGTCGACCGGCGCTGTATTCAGGCGCTCTACCGCGCGTCACAGGCCGGCGTCCCGATCGACCTTAATGTCCGCGGCATCTGCTGCCTGCTCCCCGGGATCCGCGGGGTGAGCGAGAACATCCGCGTCGTCTCGGTGGTGGGACGGTTCCTCGAGCACTCGCGGATCTATTCGTTCCACCGCGGCAACGAGCATCGGTACTTCATCGGCTCCGCCGACCTGATGCCACGCAACCTCGACACCCGGGTCGAGCTTCTGGCACCGGTCGAGAACGAGGAGCTGCGGGCCGAACTCGACGACACGATCGAGCGCTGCCTGGCCGATGACACGTTCGCGTGGACGCTTGATTCCGACGGCCACTGGGACCGGCGCCATGGGCGGACCAGGAGCGTCCACACCGAACTGATGGAGAAGGCGCTCGCGCACAGCTCGGCCACGGCGCCCTCGGGGGCATCCCAGGAGCGCTGACAGCGCGCCTTCTGAAGTCCGGCGATCGGTAACGGCCCCCTTGGGCGGCGTCCGGCCCCGGCCGGGGCGGCGTCCGTCCCGCCCAATCGCCAGACTGTTGACCCTGGTCCATGCATAGCGACCTCTTACTTGTGATCGTCGTCGCCGCCGCGCTCGCGTTCGACTTCACCAACGGCTTCCACGACACCGCGAACGTCGTCGCAGGCTCGATCTCGACACGGGCTTTGTCGCCGCGAGCGGCCGTGACGATCGCCGCTGCGCTCAACTTCGCGGGCGCTTTCATCTCGCTGAAGGTCGCCGCCACGATCGGGTCCGGCATCTTCCAGACCGCCAGGATCACCGAGACGATCGTGTTCGCCGGGCTGATCGGCGCGATCACGTGGAACCTCCTGACCTGGTTCGTCGGGCTGCCGTCGAGCTCTTCACATGCTCTGATCGGGGGTGTCGCCGGCGCGATGCTGGCGGCCGTCGGCCGGGGCGGGATCAAGGGCCAGGCGCTGATCCGAACCGTGGTCGCGCCGGCCGTGATCGCGCCGGTGCTCGCGTTCGTCGTCGCGGGGATCTCGATCGTGATCGTCTATCGCCTGGTGGGCAGGCGGCGTCCCGGGATCGTGACCCAAGGCTTCCGTCCCGGTCAGATCGCGTCGACTGGATTGCTCTCTCTCGCGCACGGAACCAACGACGCGCAGAAGACGATGGGGGTGATCACGCTCGCGCTCGTCGCCCACGGCAGCATCAGCCCGCACCACTTCTACGTTCCTACCTGGGTCGTCGTCTGCGCGGCGTCGGCGATCGCGCTCGGCACTTACGTGGGCGGATGGCGGATCATTCACACGGTCGGGACCCGCATCATCAAAATGGATGTCGCCCAGGGCTTCACGGCCCAGGGCGCCGGTGCGGCGGTGATCCTTGCCTCCTCGTACTACGGCTACCCGCTTTCGACCACGCAGGTGATCTCGGGCGGGATCATGGGCGCCGGCGCGGCGAAGCGGCTCTCGGCCGTGCGCTGGGGCGTCGCCGGCAACATTGCGACCGCTTGGATCCTGACCCTACCCGCGGCGGGACTCGTCGGAGCGGCCACGTACGCCCTCACGGACATTTTCGGCAGTGGCGTGCTGGGGCCGCTGCTGGTCACGATCCTCGCCATCGGCGTGCTCGGATCCGTACTCGTACGACGTGGACGCTCGGCCGAGCCGGTGCACGCATGATCGCCACGATCGTCGATGGGAGCACGCTCGGCAAGGTCATTCTTTATTCGCTGATCGGTGGCGTCGGCATCTCGACCGTGTTCGCTCTCGGGGTGTCGAGCGCCGCCGGAATGGTCGACGCCTTCCGGCGGCGCCGCACGGTCGCCGGTGGGGTCTGGGCGGCGACCGCCGTCGTCTGCCTGGCCGTGTCGGTGGCCGCGATCGTGCTCGGGATCGTGGTCATGTCCGCCAAGTCTTAACGGCGCGCTCGATATGGATGCGTCTTGGGGCTACGGCGCCTGACCACTGCCGCTCGACGAGGAAGCCTTTGCGGGCTGGGTTCCGAGCGTGACCTTGATCTGCTGCGTGTTGCCACCTCGGTGGACCGTGAAAGTCACCGTGTCCCCGGGCGAGTAGTTCGCGATCGTCGCGATGAACTGGTTCACCGAGCTGACATGCTGCCCGTTCACCGCGGTAATCAGGTCGCCGGGCTGGAGGCCCGCCTTGGCGGCCGGAGATCCGGGCTGGACCGCGACCTGGCCGTTCTGATTCTGCGCGATTGCTGCGCCTCCGGCGCTGCTTGCCTGGAGCTCGATGCCGACATAGGCGTTCTGCGCCTTCCCGCTCGAGATGATCTCGTGGGCGACGCGGCTTACCGTGTTGGACGGGACCGCGAAGCCGACACCGGAGCTCGAGCCCTCGCCGGTGCTGGTGGTCGAGTTGGTGTCGATCTGGTCGTTGATGCCGATCACCTGGCCGGCTGCGTTCAGCAGTGGGCCGCCCGAGTTACCAGGGTTGATCGCCGCGTCGGTCTGGACTGCGTTGGCGATCGTCCAGTTGTTGGGCGAAGAGATTGCGCGCCCGAGGGCGCTGACGATCCCTGCGGTCACCGTCGACGGAAGGCCGAATGGGCTTCCGATTGCGACCACTCCGTCGCCGACCTGCAGCGTCGAGGAGTCGCCGACCGTGAGCGGGTGGAGCTCCGAGGCCGCGACGTTGACGTGGATCACGGCGACGTCCTCACCGGTGTCGCTGCCAACGACGCTTGCGCTCGCCGTGTGCCCGTCAGGGAACGTGACCTTGATCGTCTGGGCGCCGGTCACGACGTGCTCGGCAGTGACGATGTCCCCGCTCTTGTTCAAGACGAAGCCGGAGCCCTCGGCCTCGGTCTGCTGCGTCTGCCCACCGCCGAACCCGAAGAAGCCGCCGGAGCCGGTCGTGGTCGTGGTCGAGCCGACCTGGATGTCGACTACGCCCGGGCCGTCGAGCTGGAAGATCTGGTTCACGCTCAGGCCCTTGCTGCTGCTGAGAGCGGTCGGCTCGGCCCCGGGGTGCGCAGAGGCGATCGCGGCGCTGCCGGTTGTGGTCGTGACGATCGTCTTGGTGGAGCTGCTGCTGTCTGCGGCCAGCAGGCCGACCACGCCGCCGGCGATCGCGCCGGCGAGGATGGCTGGAAGCAATAGTTTCATCTTTTTTGGAGGTCTCCTCAGGATCCGGAGTCGATAGCGGTTCGTGTGACTGGTTGGGGGTGCGGGGACTCCGGAGCGCCGGCGTTTGCCGGCTCCGCGAATCGCCAGCAGGCAAGCCCGCCGACGGTGGCGATCGCAGTCACGTAGATCGCCATCAACCACATGGTTGCATTGTCGGTTCCCGCGGTGATGCCGTGAATCGTGGCCGCCGCCCAGACGGCGAAGTTGAGGTAATGGGCGCCGCGCCAAATTCGGCGCGGCAGGACCCGCCGTAGCCGGTTCGTCACGGCGATTGCGATCAGCAGCTCGGCAGCGACGATTCCGAACGCGACGGCGAGCGGGCGGTATGAGTCGGCGAGCGGGATCAGTACTTGCGGCACGGTGAAATGCACGTCGGTGTCGAGCAGGACGGCTCCCACATGGATCGCGATGAAGGTCCCGGCGAGGATGCCGGCGAACCGGTGCAGGTCGTTGACGGCGAATCGCGGGAAGCCAGGCACGCGAGCGCGCCCCGCCAGGCCGATGCCGAGGCAGACGGTGAAGGTCAGCAAGATGTACGCGACGACACCTCCGGCTCTGGCCACGTACCAGATCATGTCCCGATCGCCCCCGCCTGGATCCCGATCGCCCCCGCCTGGATCCTGATCGCCCCCGCCTGGATCCCGATCGCCCCCGCCTGGATCCCCAGTGCGGCCTGCCAGGTCCGGTTTGTGACCTCGCCGGCCGGGGACTCGAACCGTCCCGGCAGGCCTTGCGCGTCGAGCCAGGCAGGCCCCTCGGCGCCGAGCAGGAAGGCAGCCTTCGCAGCGACGTCGGCGTCGCGGCAGCTGGCCGCGGCTACGGTGACGAGCGTCCAGATCGAAGCGGACGGCCGTCCGGTCTCCGGGTCGATCAGGTGATGCATGACCTCCCCGCCCATGCGCCAGCGTCGACGAGTGCGGCCGCTCGTGGCCACACCACCGCTATGGAGGCTGAGCGCGCCGCCGCCGGGAAGCCCGACTACCGCGCCACCGCGTGCCGCTAAGTCGCCGCCTGCCGCTACGAAACCGGAGCCGGGGAGCAGGCGCAGCGCGTCGTCGACCGCACGTGCCTTGGCGACACCGTTCAGATCCAGCTTCACTCCCGGAGGTCGCGACAGGAGCCGGCCGCGCAGCCGCACCGCAGTGAGGCATCCCGGGGCGCCGCGACCAGCGGGCCGGTCTTCGGAGCGCATCAGGGCGAAGTCACGGTCATAACCCGCCTCCTCGAGCGCGACGCCGAGCGTCGGGTCCACGAGCCCGCGTGTCTGCGCGGCCGCGCGCAGAGCGTCAGCCAGAGTGTCCGCGAACAGGTCGGAGACGGCGATGATCGGCGCGATCGCGCGGTTTACGCGGCTCAGCTCGCTGTCGGGCAGGAAGCGGCTGAACGCCTGCTCGTGGCGCTCGAACAGCGCTTCGATCGCGCGAAGCTGCGCCTCACGGGCGCCGCCGACAACCACCTCGCAGCCCATCGCGGCGAAGCGCCGAACCGAGGTCACGACACGCCCGTTGAGACGCTCGGGGACTGCGAGGTCGCGGGGCCGACGTCGGCCTGACCGAAGCTGCCGCTCCCGGACGCGGTATCGCCGTACCCATGCTGGTGGCCGGAGGAGGTCTGGCTCGAGCCCGACGCGGATGAGGTCGCATGCGCGGCATGGCTCGAGCGCGCGAGGCCGAAGGTCACGGCGAACGCGAGCACGGAGCCGAAGGTGAGCGTTCGCTTCGCGAGCGTCGCGCGACGGCGTGCAACTGAGATCGGAGCGATCGCCATTAGCCGATATGGCATCAGCCGGGCGTGAGAGATCGATCAGAGCTCCATCAGAAGTGCGTAAGAGGCTGTGGAGTCGGCTGGCGCCGACTCCATTGGCGGATTTGCCAGAGGCAAATCCGCCGGGGCGGGCGCGCCGCGTCCGCCGTCGGCCCCTCACCCCTCGCTGTCCGGGGGGCGCCTTTCGTCTTTTCGGGTGGCTTGGCGTCGCTTCGCGTCGAGGCGCCGGCGGCGTGAGCCCTCGGTGGGCTTCGTGGGTCGTCGCGTGCGGGGGACGGCGAGCGCCGCGGCGAGCCTGCGACGCAGGCGCTCGAGCGCGAGCTCGCGGTTGCGCGCCTGGCTGCGCGCATCCTGTGCGACCGCCACGACGGTCGGACCGTAGCGCGCCGTGATTCGCCGCTTCTGCTCATCGCTCAGAGTGTCCGAATCGGCCACACGAAACACCGCCTCCACGCGCGAGGCGGTGACGTTGGCGTGCTGGCCCCCCGGCCCCGACGAGCGGCTCGTGCGCAGCTTGACCTCACGCAGGGGCAGCCGCGTGTGCCGGTCGATGGGCATCGGGTCGTCCATCGTCTATCCCGGCCCGCTGATGATCCGGGTCCGCCGTCGTGCGGATCGCGCTGCCCTCGCGCACGAGGGCGTGCGGGCCCGTGAACGCTGCGCGCGGACCTGGTCATGCAGATCACCACGCCCCGCCGCGTGGCGACGTGCCTCTGCGGCCCGTGGTAGCGTCCCGCCCCGTACGGTCGCTCGCGGTCCCCGCCGGGCGGCGAAAGCAGGTGCAGGCGCGGCGGAGTCGCTGGAGCGAACCTCCGGGCAAGGCGCACTACAGGCCACGGAGGAATTCCACGTGCCAACCGGAACGGTGAAGTGGTTCAGCGACGAGAAGGGTTTTGGGTTCATCACGCCCGATGATGGCAACCGAGACCTATTCGTTCATCACAGCGGCATCAACTCGGACGGCTACCGATCCCTCGCCGAGGGCACCAAGGTGTCCTACGAGGAAGAGGCCGGCCCCAAGGGCCCGAAGGCCGTAAACGTCACGAAGATCTAGGACAGCACCCGGCCGGGGCTACCCGGAGATCGCCGTACCGCCCCAGGACTGGACCGGCTTCGATGGCTGACTGGGTCACGATTTCCTCGCTGGCCACGGCCGGCGGAACGCTGGTCCTGGCGGTGGCGACGTTCAGCTCGGTCAAGTCAGCCAATCGCGCGGCTCGAACCGCTGAGCGATCGCTGCTCGTCGGCATGCGACCCGTGCTCATCCCATCGCGTGACGATGACCCGGTCGACCGCGTCCGGTTCGGCGACGACCACCGCATCGAGATCCGCGGGCACGGAGGCGTCGTCGAGGTGCATGACGGCCGCATCTACATGGGGGTCGGCCTGCGCAACGCCGGCTCCGGGCTTGCGGTGCTCCACGGCTGGTACGCCCAGCCGTACACGCCGGGAGCGCAGCAGGTTGCTCCCGAGCTCGACACTTTCCACCCCCAGCAGCTCGACCTCTACATCCCGGCCGGCGCCGACGGGTTCTGGCAAGGCGCGATTCGCGACGAGACCGACAAGCAGCACGCGCCGCTGAGCGCGGCGGCGGAGAACGGGCAGCGGGTCATGATCGACCTGCTGTACGGCGATCACGAGGGCGGTCAGCGAGCGATCGCCCGCTTCTCCCTCATCGTCGCCGATGACGGGGAGGGGCGGTTCGCCAACGTGCTCCGCTACTGGAACCTCGACAACGACGATCCGCGCGAGCGGGACGCCTAGGCCGTTACAAAGGACGGGCTAGGGCTCTGAGGGACGGCTAGGGCTCTGACACGAAGCCACCGGCCGGAACCATGGGCAGCCCGTGGCCGTGCCAGGCGAGGAGGCCGCCGGCCATATTGTGTGCGTCGAACCCCGCGTTCCTGAAGGCTTCGGTGGCCATCGCCGAGCGCCCGCCGCTACGGCAGTAGAACACGACGGGGAGATCGCGATCGATCTCGCTCGCACGTCCCGTGAGCTCCGCGAGCTCGATGTGCTTGCCCTCCGCGATACGGCCCGCGGCGTACTCGTGCGTCTCGCGAACGTCGATCAGCTGAATCTGAGAGCTCGCGAGCAGTTCGGCGACCTGCTCCGGTGTGTAGTCCGGATCCATGTCAGGAGCCTACCGATCGCGCCACTGCAAGTTTGTGTACGACGCAAAGGTCCCCTTTCCTGCATGTCGAATATCCATAACGCTGGACAAAATCGCATTGGTCCGCCGAAAGCGGTAGTCTGCCGCCTCGGAAACTGCATACCCAGCCGAATCCCCGACCGCCTTAGCGGCCGGGGAACGGGGGACCCAATGGAGCCGACCAGGCTCTGAGGGGCGAATCGCCGCCAACGCGGCGTAGCGCAAGCTCTTTCAGCGCGAGCCCGACAGCTAACCCCGTAGGCACCCGAAAGAGAAGGGTCGTCTCCGTTGCATATATCCCCCCGGTCGATGCACTCCGCGGTTCGGCGCGTCCATCTGGCCGCGGCGTTCTTCATCGCGGTGATCGCGGTCGCGATTCCTGCCACCGCGCTGGCGTCGCGGGCCTTCGGCAGCCGTGTGCTGGAGCAGGGAATGGCCGGCAGCGACGTCAGCACGCTCCAGAGGTGGCTGACGATCGCCGGCTTCAGGACGCCGGTCGTGGGGATTTTCGGGCCGATCACAGCCGGCAACGTGCGTCGCTTCGAGCGCAGGCACCACCTCGGCGTCAACGGCATTGTGAGCCCGTCCGTAGCCCGTGAGCTGGAGGCGGTCGTCGAAGACAAGACGGACGGGAAGGCCGCCTCGGGCGGCGGTGGCGCATCGGTCAGCACGCTGCCGCAGACGCCCCCGCCCACGCCCGCGACCCCGGCGGCTCCCGCGGAAACGGGACTGTTCGGCGACCGCGTGCTCAAGCTCGGTATGCGCGGCCCGTCGATCAGGGAGATGCAGGAATACCTGTCGGCGGCGGGCTTCCCGGTCACCGACGACGGCGACTATGGGACCACCACGCAGAAGGCCGTGATGGCGTTCGAGGCGTCGAAGGGCCTCAGCCAGGACGGGATCATGGGCTTGACGGTCGCCAACGCCCTGCGGGCAGCCGTGGCCGCGATCGATGCCGACAACACCGGTCAGAACGCGATAATTGCACCCGACGGCTTGGCGGTAGCGCCAGTCGACGCGCCCACCGTCGTGAAGGAAGTGATCGCCGCGGCGAACGAGATTGCGATGCTCCCCTACCGCTACGGTGGGGGCCACGCGAGCTGGACTGATACCGCGTATGACTGCTCGGGCTCGACCAGCTTCGCACTCCACGGCGCCGACCTGATCGCCGCCCCCGAGGACTCGGGCGAGATGGAGTCCTACGGCCAGCCCGGCCCCGGTGTCTGGATCACGCTCTACGCAAACGCCGGGCACGTCTACATGAACATCGCCGGGCTGTGGTTCGACACGGCGGCGCAGAGTAGTGAGAATGGCGACGATCGCTGGTCGCCGACGCGGATCTCGCCGAGCGCGGGATTCGTCGTGCGCCACCCCGGCGGGCTGTAAGCAGATCCTTGCCCGGGTCGGGCGGATTTAGCGCCGCCAAATCGGCAAATGGAATCGGCGCTGGCCGATTCCACGGGTAGCATTCGGTCTCGGATGACCGCGCTGGCAGACCTCTACGCGATTCCGCAGGAGCATCGCGACTTCCGCGAGACGATTCGCCAGATCGCGCGCGAGCGGATCGCCCCGCGCGCTGCGGAGATCGACGAACGGGCCGAATATCCGCACGATCTGCGGGCGCTCCTCTCCGAGCAGGACATCCTTGGCCTGCCGTTCGACGCCGAGCACGGCGGCACCGGCACCGGCACCTTGATGCTGAACATCGCGATCGAGGAGATCGCGAAGGCGTGCGCCTCGACGGCTCTGATCCTGATGGTGCAGGAGCTGGGCACGCTCCCGATCAAGCTGTTCGGCACGCCGGCCCAGCAGCAGCGGTTCCTGCCTCGGTGCGCGACCGGCGAGTGGTCGCCGGCGTTCGCGCTGTCCGAGCCGGACGCCGGGTCGGACCCCGGCGGGATGCTCACCCGAGCGGTCTGCGAGGGCGATGAGTGGGTGATCGACGGTGCCAAGAACTGGATCACCAACCTCGGCATCGCCGACTTCTACATTGTGTTCGCGGTCACCGATCGAGAGGCCGGCCACTCGCGCGGGATCACCGCGTTCGTGGTCGAGGCCGATCGGCCCGGGTTCAGCGTCGGCAAGCTCGAGCACAAGCTCGGGATTCGCGGCTCGCCGACCGGTCAGCCGATCTTCGACGACGTCCGCGTACCGGCTCAGAACGTGATCGGCAATGTCAACGAGGGCTTCAAGGTCGCGATGGCGACACTCGATCGCTCCCGCCTCGGCGTCGCGTCCCAGGCCCTCGGGATCGCCCAAGGGGCGACCGACTATGCGGCGGCCTACGCCCGCGAGCGGCGGCAGTTCGGCCAGCCGATCAACACCTTCCAGGCGATCCAGTTCAAGCTTGCTGACATGGAGACCGAGTGCGCCGCGGGCCGCGAGCTGCTCTACCAGGCGTGCGCCAAGGTCGACCGTGGCGATCCCGACGTCGGCAAGTACTCGGCGATGGCGAAGCTGTTCTGCTCCGACGTGGCGATGCGGGCCACGGTCGAGGCCGTCCAGATTCTCGGCGGCTATGGTTACGTGAAGGAATACCCGGTTGAGCGGATGCTGCGCGACGCCAAGATCACCCAGATCTACGAGGGCACGAACGAGATTCAGCGGCTCGTGATCGCCCGCACCATGAGGTAGAGGTGTCGGACAGGCAGCCGACCGCACGCCGCATCCTCGCGTCGGCGCTCGCGGCGCTGGTCGTGGGGCTCGGCGCCGTCAGCCTGATCTTCGGGTTCAGCTCCTCGTTTCCGGTTCGCCTCCTACAGGGAATCGCGGTGTTCGGGGCCGGCGCGGTCATCATCGGGGGTGCCGCCGTGCTGGTGCTGATCCGGCTCGCGGGTTGGCGCGACCCCGTCTCGGAGGAGGAGTTCGATGCGATTGTGGAGCGGGCCGAGCGGCTGGCGGCCGAGGCGTCGTGGGGGGAGGGCGATGACGAGCTGCCGTCGGCGCGCGACGAGCAAGATGACGACCTGATCGACCCGTACAACGAGGAGGACTTCCGTGGCCTCGTCCGCAGCGCTGTAGACGACCTGCCGCTCGAGTTCCACCGTGCCCTTGAGCACGTCGCGGTCGTGGTCTCCGACGGCGGGCGCAAGCGCCGCGCTTACGGGCTCTACGAAGGCGACACGGTCGCCCGCGACTTCTTCCACGATCGGATCGTGATCTTCCGCGACACGCTGCTCCGCGACTTCGGCCACGATCCAGCTCTGCTCCGGGCGCAGGTGACGCGGACGGTCCGCCACGAGCTTGCGCACCACCTGGGGTGGGACGAGAACGGCGTGCGGGGTCTCGGGCTCTAAGTGCGGATCCACCGCAGGATCGGAGGATCCAGGCTGAGCGGCACGAGGGCGTGAGGCCCTTACCATCACTTGGAACACCCGAGCAGGAGTGAGTAGATGCCTGAAGCCGTGATCGTAGACGCCATCCGCACCCCGATCGGCCGGGCGCTGAAGGGATCGCTGCGATCGGTTCGCGCCGACGAGCTCGCCGCGATCCCGATCCGAGCGCTGATCGAGCGCAACCCGGGTGTCGACTTCTCTGAGACCGTCGATGTGCTGATGGGCGCGGCCTCTGGGGTGGGCGAGCAGGGATACAACGTCGGGCGCAACGCCGCGCTCCTGGCCGGCCTCGATCATCACGTCCCCGGCTGCACGGTGAACCGTTTCTGCGCGTCTTCGCTGATGACGATCCGGATGGCCTTCCATGCGATCACGGCCGGGGAGGGCGACCAGTACATCGCCGCCGGGGTCGAGGCCGTCTCGCGCGCGGGGCTCGGCGCCGGGATGATGGAGGAGGCGAAGAACCCGCTGCTCGACGGGTCCGAGGGCTCGTTCTACAACGTCTACATCCCCATGGGTCTGACAGCAGAGAACGTCGCCGAGCGCTGTCATGTCACGCGCGAGCAGCAGGACGAGTGGGCGGTCCTCTCGCAGACCAGGGCAGTCGCCGCCCAGGAGTCGGGCCATTTCGACGCGGAGATCGTGCCGGTCACGGTTCCGGAGCACATCGAAGTGGACAAGGAGGGCAACGAGGCCGAGGTGGCGCAGACAGTCGTCAGCCGGGACGACGGTCCACGCCCCGGAACCACGCTCGAGGGGCTGGCCAAGCTGAAGCCGGCATTCAAGCCGGACGGGACCGTGACCGCCGGCAACGCGTGCCCGCTGAACGACGGCGGCGCGGCCGTGCTCGTGATGTCCGACGAGAAGGCCAGGCGCCTTGGCCTCGAGCCGAAGGCTCGGATCGTCGCCTCGACCGTGGCCGCGATCCGGCCGGAGATCATGGGGCTCGGGCCGATCCCCGCCATCCGCGCCCTACTCGAACAGACCGGGATGACGATCGACGACGTCGACGTCGTCGAGATCAACGAGGCATTCGCCGCCCAGATCGTCCCGTGCAAGCAGGACCTTGGCATCCCTGACGAGAAGCTCAACCCGTTCGGAGGCGCGATCGCGCTCGGTCACCCATTCGGGATGACGGGGGCGAGGATCATGACGACGCTGATCAACGGACTTCAGACCGTCGGCGGCAGGTTCGGAATCGAGTCGATGTGCGTTGCCGGCGGCATGGGCCAGGCGATGCTGATCGAGCGGCTCTGATAACGCGCCCCGCGTCGAAAAGGTGCCCGCGAGCGGCGGTTGGCAACCCGGCGCCCAGCGCATTCGCGGCTGCTAGCGTCCTGGCGGGCCGATGTACCGGCGGAGAGGCGCAATCACTGGATGGATGCCAGCGAGAGCAGGTGCGCTGCTGCTCGCTCTGCTGGTGTGCGGGCTGAGTGCCGGCAGCGCTCGCGCCCTCGTCGTGAGGCTGCCTAACGGCCGCCTGATCGGCATCCAGCCGCGCGCCGGGGTCGCAGCATCCAAGGTCCCGGGGGTGCGTTCGTCCGCCACAACGCCGGCGACCTTCGACAACGGCACGGTGGACTACCACAGTGGGCCGGTGGTGCATTCGAGCGCTCCGTACCTGATCTTCTGGGCTCCGTCGGGATACACGATCCCGAGCTCGACGGAGACGCTTTTGACCCGCTATTTCACCGACGTCGCGCACGACAGCGGGCTGGCGACGAACGACTACTCGGTCGTGCGCCAGTACAGCGACACGACCGGCATCGCCGGCTACGCGCAGACCTTCAACCTTGCCACCCAGATGATCAACGACACCTACGCTTACCCGGCGCAGAGTCCGACCAACTGCCCGAACTCGGACATCAGCGGCGCCTATTACCCGACGTGCATCACCGACGCGCAACTGCAGACCGAGCTCACACGCCTGATCGGCGTCGACGACCTCCCCACGGATGGGGCGACGACGGCGAGCGAGCTGGACCAGAACGCCCCGATCTACTTCATCGTCACGCCGGCCAACGTCAACATCTGCATTACCAGCACCGACTGCGCGGCGACCGCTTCCGGCGGCTTCTGCTCGTATCACGAGCACTACACGGAGGGCGGAAACAACAACGTTCTCTACGCGGCGATTCCACTTTTTGGAGCAGAGACCACTGACCCCGACCCGTCGCTGAGCCCCAAGCTGTGCCAGGACGACGGCAACACTGCGCTCCAGGAGCCCAACGGCGACGGCGGGGACGTCGCGATCAAGTACATGACCCACGAGGACATCGAGTCGATCACCGACCCGCTGCTCAACGCGTGGTGGGACTCGACCTCTACCAACGAAGTCGCCGACAACTGCAACCAATACAGCGCCACTGTCGACCCGACCAATTCCCCCAACGGCGAGGACCCGTTCGCGTTCACCTTTCCGCCGAACGGGACGACGCTCGGTGGCACCGCGGCCGCGGGCACGCTCTACAACCAGGTCGACAACGGCGATGACTACTACGTCCAGAGCGTCTGGAGCAACGGCGACACCAATTGCGAGCTGCAACCGTCGGCCGACGCCCTCACCCCCAGCTTCACGATGCCGTCGGGGGAGCAGGCGGTTGGCCACCCGGTCGGCTTCGACGGAAGCGCCGGCTCGTCTCCCGTCAGCAGCACCACGTGGAACTTCGGCGACGGCACCACCAGCTACGCCTCCTTTGCCACTACTACTGATCCGGCGCCGGGGACGATCTCACACACATACACGAACCCCGGGGTATACACCGTCACCCTGACCGTGGTCGACACCCACGGAAACCTCGCCACCGTGACGCACACCGTCCCCGTCGGCACGTCCCCGAACGCAACGTTCACCGTGCCGAACGCGTACCCGCCGGCGGGCTCGGCGGTGTCCTTCGACGGCGCCGCCTCCTCGGATTCGAACAGCGGCGGATCGGTCAGCTCGTATAGCTGGTCGTTCGGCGACGGCACGACCGGGAGCGGGGCTACGCCGACGCATACGTACGAGTCGCCCGGGCTCTACACCGTCACGCTGACCGTGACCGACAACTACGGCCTCGTCAGCTCGGTCGCCAGCTTGCGGCTCGAGGTGATCGGGCCGCCCACGGCAGCGTTCTCGTTCTCGCCGGCAGCGCCGGTCTCCGGCCACGCGGTCGGATTCTCCGGCGGTGGCTCGACGGACCCGAACAGCGGCGGCGGGATCAACTTATATAGCTGGTCGTTCGGCGACGGCGGCACCGCGGTCGGGGCCTCGCCGTCGCATACGTACAAGGCAAAGGGCGTTTACACCGTGAAGCTAACCGTCACCGACAGCTTCGGCCTGAGCGCGACCGTGACCCGGGTCCTCACCGTCACCGCAACCGGCCCCCCGACGCAGTCCCGCGCCTCGCTCTCAGGAATCGCGAAGGGCAAGCCGAAGCTGACCTTCCAGCTGGCTGCGGGGCTCAACGCGCCGAGGCTCGAGCGGATCGTGATCGGCCTGCCGGGCGGGCTGAGCTTTGCCAAGCAGGGGCTGGCCAAAGGCCTGAGCGTCAAAGGGGCCGGAGGACGGGAGCTGAGCTTCACGGAGAGCCTCAGTCATGGGGCGCTGACGATCAAGCTGAGGAGCGCAGCCGGCAACGTCCAGGTCACACTCGCGGGCGCCGCGATCGCCGCCCGCAAGGTTCTCGTGCACACGGTGAAGAGCGGCAAGATCAAGACGCTCGCAGTCCCGGTGACCGCGATCGACGGCAGCGGGACCCGCACGCAGCTGACGCTCAATCCCAGCGTCTGACGGTGTCAGCCCCCGGCGCGCTGAAGCTCACCGAGCGCGGCGCGGAGCCCGGCGGCCGCGGTCGAGAGCGGCGGGTCGAGGTCGCGGTCGGCGAGGACGCCGAAGCAGACCAGTCCGTCGTAGCTGATGATCCCGACCGCGAGGCCCTGGTTGGACGGGTTCAGGGGGACGACCGGGTAGACCTCCGCCATCCGGACGCCGCGAAGGTAGAAAGACTGCGAAGGGCCGGGGATGTTGGAGACGACAAGGTTGAATGCCCGGACGGACCCCAGTGCGCGCGCGAGCATGCCCGAGACCAGCGGCGGCGCCCAGCCCGAGGCGCCGACCATCAGCGCGCCCGCGCGTACGGCCGCCGACTCCTTCAGCCGGCTGGTCTGGGCCGAGACCGCCCGCACCCGCGCGAGCAGGTCGTGCTCCTGAACGGGCAGGTCGACGAACACGGTGGAGATGCGGTTGCCCAGCTCGCCGGCGTCGCCGGCGGCGCGCACGCTGACCGGGACGAGCGCGACAGGAGGACGATCGCCCGGCCCAAACGCCTCCGGCCCGGCGGCCGCGAGGTAGCGCCCGAGCATCCCGGCGACGATCGCGAGCAGGACGTCGTTGACGGTTCCGCCGGCCCGCCGTCCGACCTGCTTGAGCGTCGCCAGGTCTGTGTGCGCGAACGCGTAGCGCCGGTTGGGAGAGATCGGCCGGTTGAGCGGCGTCATCGGCGCCTGCGGCCTGGCCCTGGCGAGCTCGGCGACGAGCTCGGTGGCGCGCAGCACGTCGCCCGCGGTGCGGCGGGGGTCGGGGTCGAGCGCGCGCAACAGCCCGTCTTTCGTCAGCTCCCAGGCGCGCGCGGCCGGCTTCGTGGCCAGCCGGGTCACGTGGCGTCGCATGTCGTACTTGCGTGGCTCCCAGACCTGCTCGGGACCGGGGATCTCCAGCGGCTGTTCTGTCGGGTCGAGCACGAGCGCCGCCAGACCGAGCGCGGCAAGGCCATCGACGACGGAGTGGTGGACCTTCATCAGCAGCCCCTGCCGGCCCCCTTCCATGCCTTCGAGCAACGTCACCTCCCACAGCGGGCGCGCGCGATCGAGCCGATGCGAGAACTCGCGACCGATGAACGCGCCGATCTCTCGCTCGTCGCCGGGCTCGGGCAGGCTCGCCTGCCGCACGTGCCAGTCGAGATCGAATCCGGTGTCATCGGTCCACACCGGGTTGGCGATCCCGAGTGGGGGCTCCTCGAGCCGCTGGCGAAGCCGGGGCACGAGGTGGATCCGCTCCGCGAGTCGCTCCGCGACCATCGCCCTCGTCAGCTTGCGCGCCGGGTCGAAAACCAGCAGGCCGCCGACCGCCATGTTGATCGGCCCCCGCTCCGCTGCCAGCGAGGATCTGTCGGACGGCGAGAGCTCCTCGGGCACGATTACTTCGGCGGCATTCGCAGCGCGCCGTCGAGCCTGATGACTTCGCCGTTGAGCATCTCGTTCTCGACGATATGCGCCGCGAGCTCTGCGAACTCCGCCGGCCGGCCGAGGCGCGAGGGGAAGGGAACCGCTGCACCGAGCGCCGCGCGCGTCGGCTCGGGCAGCGCGGCAAGCATGGGCGTGTCGAAGATGCCCGGCGCGATTGCGCAGACACGGATGCCGGCGGCAGCGAGATCGCGCGCCGCCGGCAGGGTCATGCCGACGACGCCACCCTTTGACGCCGAGTAGGCGATCTGCCCGATCTGGCCGTCGTAGGCGGCGACGGAGGCGGTGTTGACGCACACCCCACGCTCTCCGGAGTCGCTCGGCTGATTGCCGATCATCGCCGCCGTCGCCAGACGGAGCACGTTGAACGTCCCGATCAGGTTGACGCCGATCACCTTCTCGAACGGCTCGAGCGCGTGGGGGCCGCGGCTTCCCGCGACCTTTTCCCCCCACCCGATCCCTGCACAGCAGACCGAGATCCGCAGGCCGCCGGGCTGCGCGGCGGCGAGTTCTACAGCGGCCGCGACGGTGCCGGTATCACTCACGTCCATGTGGAAGAACGCCGCCCGATCGCCCAGCTCGTCGGCCAGGCTCCGGCCCTTGTCCGCGTTCAGGTCGGCGATTACTACGTGCGCGCCGCCAGCGTACAGGCGGCGGGCGACCGCCTCTCCGAGCCCGGACGCGCCGCCCGCGACGAGGGCTCCAGTGCCCCGAATCTGCATCGGCTAACCCTAGCGCGGGGAAGCTCTGCCCTACGTTGTCGGCCGCGCCAGCGACAGCGCGTAGCGCTCGTCCTGGTCCGTATACCAACGGTCGAGGGCGAGCCCGGCGGCGAGGAAGTCGGACTCGACCCGTGTGCGGGTGAACTTGGCGCTGATCTCGGTCCGCAATTCCTCCCCGGCGGCAAAGTCGACCCGAAGGCCGAGGTCGCCGATCAGGACGCTGTGGGGTCGCTGCGAGCGCAGGCGCATCTCGATCCACTCGTGGCGGCGATCGAAGAACGCAACATGGTCGAACTGCTCGGGCGTGAAGTCGGCGCCGAGCTCGCGGTTGATCACATGCAGCACGTTGCGGTTGAACTCGGCGGTGACGCCCTGGGCGTCGTCGTACGCGGCCTCGATCACGGTCGGGTCCTTGACCAGGTCGGTGCCGAGCAGCAGCCGGTCATCGGGCCCGAGCAGCGAACCCACCGAGCGCAGCAGCCGGCGACGGGTCCCCGGCGGGAAGTTGCCGATCGTCCCTCCGAGCAGCGCGACGATCCGGGGCACGCCGTCGATCGGCCCGGGCACGCGATCGAGATGGCGCTCGAAGTCACCGATCACGCCATGGACGCGCAGCTCCGGATACTCGTCGACGAGCTGGGCCGCGGCGTCGCGCACCACCACCTCGGACACGTCGAGCGGCACATAGCGCTGCAGCGTGCCGGCGTCCGCCATCGCATCGAGCAGGATCCGCGCCTTGTCCGCCGCGCCGGACCCGAGCTCCACCAGCTCCCCTGCGCCCGTCGCCTGCACGATCTCCGCCGCGCGCGACTCGAGGATCGAGCGCTCGGTGCGGGTCGGGTAGTACTCGGGCTGCTCGCAGATCCGCTCGAACAGCGCCGATCCGCGCGAGTCGTAGAAGTGCTTGGGTGGCAGCTCCTTGAACGGGCGGGTGAGGCCGTCGAGCACGTCGTTAGCGAGGCTGCGCTCCTCGGTTTCCGAGAGCCACGACTCAATCACGATCGTTTCGGTATCAAGCACTGATTTCAAAAGTCCCTCGCAATCCGTAGACCGGCAAAGATCTGGCGTCGCTGTGGAAGGTCCCAGTTGCGGAACGCAGCTGTGCTGACACGCGCGCGGGTCGCCCACGAACCTCCGCGCAGGACCTGGTACTCGTGGCCAAAGAAGACTTCCGAATATTCGCGATAGGGGTGTGCGACGAACCCCGGATAGCCGTCGAAGGTGCTCGAAGTCCATTCCCAGACGTCGCCGATCATCCCCAGGCAGCCATACGGCGACGCACCGGCGGAGTGCGCGGCTGCCGGCGCCGGACCCGTGCGGAACAGGTCGAGGTTCGCGTGGACGCCGGGCTCTGGCGCGTCCTCGCCCCACGGATAGGAACGCGCCGCTTCCGTCTCCTGGTCCCAGGTCGCCGCCTTCTCCCACTCGATCTCGGTGGGGAGGCGCGCGCCGTGCGCTCTGGCGAAGGCGTCGGCCTCGAACCAGGAGAGGTGGACGACGGGACGATCCGGATGCAGCGGCTCGAGCGAACCCAAGCGCCATTCCGCGGCGTTGTCCGCCGTCCAGCCGCCCGGGCGCGTGATGTCGTACTCCTCCTTCCAGGACCAGCCCTCGTCGGACCACCACTCGCGCCGCTCGTACCCGCCCCCTTCGACGAAGCGCAGGTAGGTGGCGTTGACGATCGGCGAGCGACCGATCATGAAGGCGCGGACATCCGTGCGGTGGCGGGGACGTTCGTTGTCGTAGGAGAAGCGATCGCCGGAGGAGCCGATCGTGCACGGTCCGGCTGGGATCTCGATCAGCTCGAGCCCCGTCGGCCTCGTGTACGCGGTATAGCGGGCGCCCTTGCGAACGGGAGGCCCGTAGCCACTCAGCCGCGCGAGCTGGAGTGTCTGCAGCATGGTCTCGTTGTGCTGGTGCTCGTGGCGGATCACGAGCTCGTGGAGCACTCCGTCACCGATGCCGGAGCCCGCGATCGTGTCGAGGGTCCGCGCGCGCACCTCGTCCATGTATTCGCGTGCGGCCGCGGGTCGCAGGAACGGGAGCTCGCCGCGCCCGGCCCTCGGGGTCTCGAACGCGTCGTAGACATCCAGCAGCTCGTCGCGGAGGAGCGGTTGCCCGCCGAAGCGGTGGCCCAGCCATAGGTCCTCGAACGCCGCGATGTGGCCAAGATCCCAGACGAGCGGGCTCATCAGCGGCGAGTGCACGCGCTCGAGATCCTCGTCGGATATCGACGCGACCAGCGCGAGCGTCCGTGTCCGCGCCTCGGTCAGCGCATCAACTGCGTCGGCGGCCGAGAGGACGGTTGGCGCTGCCGTGGGGTTGCCCATCGCGTGTAATTCTTCCATCCCGGATGTGTCGGCAAACGAAACCTTTACGTGGGCGGGTGTCGTCCGGTTCACATCTGGTACCGGAGGAAGAGCGAGCCGGCGCGTTCGAGGATCCACTCCAGCGCGATTTCACCAGGGGCGGGTAGCTCCGGGCCGGCCGTGATCGCCGGTCCGGGGCCACCCCCGGCGAGCTTCGGCGCGACCGTGAGGAAAAGCTCATCCACGACTTGCGCGTGCACGAGCGCGCTGAACAGCGTCGGGCCTCCCTCGCACAGCACCGTGCGGACGCCGTGGTCCACACGCAGGCGACGCAGGACGTTGAGTGGCGTGAGCTCCGCGGGGTCGAGCTGCGTGACCTTGACATCGGCCGCCGCGGTGATCTCGACCGGCACGCCGCTGTAGACGAGCACTACCGACTCGGGGTCGGCGAGCAGCGGGAGGTCGGCCGGCAGTGCCCCGGTCCGGGTAATGACGCAGAGCAGCGGCGTCGGGGCGAGACCGCGGGCGACGCGGCGCTGTACCCGCTCCGGGCTCTTGACCAGGCGGCCGTAGTGCTCGGCGCGGAGCGTGCCCGTGCCGGCCAGGACCCCGTCCACCTGCTCCCGCAAACCATGAAAGAGGGCGTGGTCGCCGTCGTCTCCGAGCGGGCCGGACCGGCCGTCGAACGCCGCCCGCCCGTCGACGGTCGAGACGAAGTTGGCGATCAGATAGGGACGTTCGTCTGTGGCCCGCTCGGCCAGACCGAGCTCGGTCAGCAGCGCCGGGATCTCAACGGTGCCCGGATCAGGGTGAAGGCGCCTGAATTGCATGGACCCGCGACCGTAGCGTGCGGAGCGGTTAGGGCTGCCCGACGACCTCTCGTACCGGCACAAAAAAGCCGGCTGACCGGATAGGCTCCGCCACGATGGGATTCAGCAAGCTGGACAGGGGAGAGGCGGTCGCAGTCATCGGGGGACTGATTCTCGTCCTCTCGATGTTCCTGACTTGGTACACGCTCGGCAACCAGTACGCGTCGCTGGGTAGCTGCAAGGGACCGAACGGCTCGTGCTCGGGTTGGTCGTCGCTCGGTTTGCTCAGCGTGCTCATCGTGATCGCCGCGATCGCGCCGGTGGTGCTCGCCTACATCATCGTCCGCGGACACGCGCTGTCGTGGCCGCGCGGTGAGCTGACGGCCGTCTGCGCACTGGTCGCGCTCGTGCTCACGCTGTTCCGTGGTTTCATCGATAAGCCAGGGAGCCCCATCGGCGAGATCCATATAAGCTACGGGTGGTTCTTGGCTTTGCTCGGCGGCTTCCTCATACTCCTCGGAGCGCTCGTGCGCTCGCAAGAGACCGGCGGTCCGCGCCGGAAGCCCCCAGGCGTGCTGTGAGCGGGCAGAACGGGCCGGCAAAACCGGACCGGAACCTTGCGCTTGAGCTTGTGCGCGTGACCGAGGCGGCGGCGCTCGCGGCCGGGCGGATGGTCGGGCGGGGAGACAAGGAGGGCGCCGATCAGGCCGCCGTCGACGCGATGCGCTACATGCTCGACTCGGTTCCGATGGACGGAATCGTCGTGATCGGCGAAGGCGTCAAGGACTCCGCGCCGATGCTCTACAACGGTGAGCGGATCGGTGACGGCACGCCACCGCAGGTCGACATCGCGGTCGACCCGCTCGAGGGAACCAGGCTGACGGCGATGGGGATGGCGAACGCGATCGCGGTGATCGCACTGTCCGAGCGCGGCACGATGTTTGACCCGGGTCCTTGCTTCTACATGCAGAAGATTGTGGGCGGACCCGAGATTGCCGATCTGCTCGACCTCGACCGGCCGCTGCCCGAGACGCTGGCACTGATCGCCGAGCGCAAGAAGAGTGACGTCCGCGACCTCGTGGTGATGATGCTCGACCGCGAGCGCAACCACGAGGCGATGAAGCAAGTCCGCGACGCGGGCGCGCGCGTGCGCCTGATCCTCGACGGCGACGTGGCGGCAGGGATGCTCGCAGTCAGTCCCAACACGCCGATCGATCTCCTGTGGGGGATCGGCGGTACGCCCGAAGGCGTGATCACCGCCGCGGCGGTCAAGTGCACCGGCGGCGGCGTCCTCGGCCGTCTGCATCCGCGGAGCGACGAGGAGCGCGACGCCGCGATCGAGGCCGGCTACGACCTGAGCAAGGTCCTGACCGCCGACGATCTCGTCGCCGGCAACGACGCATTCTTCTCCGCCACCGGCGTCACCGACGGCGACGTGCTCCAGGGCGTCCGCTACCACCCCGACCACGCGACCACCGAATCGATCGTGATGCGCTCGCGCTCTGGCACCGTTCGGCGCGTGGTGGGACGCCACGACCGCGCCAAGCTGCGCAGTATTACGGGCGTCCGCTACGGCTGAGGGGTAGGGGACGGCCGTGTGTGGGCGAACGCTGCGGGCGTCCGCTACGGCTGAGGGGTAGGGCCGCCTCCGCGGCGCGGCCTCGAGAACCGCCCCACCTTCGACTCGGCCAGCTGCAGCTTGGCGAGCGAGCGCAGGAACGCGTGGGTGACGAACACGTGGATGTTGGATTGGGTCGCTTCGTAGACGGGGGTGCTGAGGCCGGACGCGATCGCGGGATAGAAGTTCGCGACCTCGACCTCGATTTTGAGCGTCGCGAGGCCATCCCCGTTTGCGGGGTGACGCCTTACGTCGACGGAGAGGAAGCCCGAGCCTCGCCCGGAGCGCGCGACCAGCAGGCCGTCACGGATCCGCCAGCGGACGTTGCCGTGGTCGGGCTCGGTTACGTACTCGGGTGCATCGAAGCGCAGCAGCGTCAACGGTCGAGCGAGCAGGACGACCGCGCGCTCGTCCTGGCCGTAGACGACGCGGATCAAGCCCAACGTCACCCGTGAGAGAAAGCGCCAGTACGTTCGGCCGAGGTTCTCGAGGCTCGTCGGCGACCAAAGCCGGTCGAGGTCCGCCGCAGCCATCGTCAGCTCGGCCGATTGGACCGAGCGTACGGCGCCGTCCTTCGCGATCACCGTCGACTGGCGCGGTGAGATGATCACCGCGCGCGCAGGGCGGCTTCCCACACGCCGCCGGCGGGCGGCGGCCGCGACCGCGGCGAGAACGGCGATCATTGCGAGCAGTGGCGTAAGCACGGGGTAATTCTTACCGGTCTGCAGAGGGTGTGGGCCGGCAGGCCATGACGACTTAACCGTCGCTGGAGAGGGTCGCGTGTAAATCGGGTTGGGCGTCGGTGTGTCGTCGCGTTTTGGTAATGGATGATGGGATGCTCCGCTCGACGGTGACCCAAGGCCTCGGAACTTAGGGGGTAGAGGGGGGCCGCGTGGGTGTCGGCGCGAGAATCGTCCGTGATGGGTGTCGGTCTTGGCGTCTCTGCAGTGCTCGGGCGGGGGGGGGGCGCTTTTGCGCACTCCTGGTTCGCAAAAGCGCCCCGGCCCCCCCCGCCGTGCGCTCCCGAACCGTTATCACCTTCTTATAAGTCCAGAGGGTTTTGCGACACCTCTGGAATGCGCAAAAGCGCCACACCCGCCAACTTGGTCGCACGCCCTACCGGGATGCGCCCTCATTGGGGGATTGCGATCAACGCCACACGCGAGCCGGCCTCGAGGTCGCCCTCGCCGGGCGGGATCATCACCAGCGCGTCCGCGCCCAGCAGCGAGCTGATCAGGTTCGACCCCTGCGGACCGTTCGGGACCGCAATCGTACGACCTTCGCTGCGCGTGACGTGGACCCTGACCGCCTGAGCACGGCCAGGACTGCGTCTGACCGCCACACCCAGCTCAGCTACCTCGTCCGCGGCGCGGTCCGCGACCCGACCCTGGAGTGCGAGCAGGGCCGGACGCACGAAGAGCACGAAGCTGACGAAGGCGGCGACCGGATTGCCAGGCAGGCCGAACACGGGGAGGCGAAGGCGGCCTTGGGAGCTGGGGGCGGTGCGGCGCCCAGGGCCGTCGGTGGCCCTTAAGGGCCCGGATGGCCCCGAGTTCCCTGGCGGCGAACATCCCGCCTGGCGGCCAACGTCCTGGGGGAGGCTTCGCCTCCCTTGGGAGTTGGCCTGGCGGCCAACGTCCTGGGGGAGGCTTCGCCCTTCGAACGTCCCGAACCAGGTTGGCTTGCCCGGCTGGATGGCGACGCCCCAGAACGACTCGCTCACACCGAGCGCAGCGAGTGCCGGCTTGACGTGGTCGTGGGGGCCCATCGACACGCCGCCCGAGACGACGACGACGTCGGCGCGGTGGAGCGCTGCCGCAAGCGCGGCCTCAATCGCCGCAGGATCGTCGGCGAGGCGCTCGGCGGGCGTCGTCAGCGCGCCGCAGCGGGTCGCGAGCGCTCCGAGCGTCACCGCGTTCGCATTGTGGATCTCGCCCGGCCCGAGCTGCTCTCCAGGCGCGCGCAGCTCGGTCCCGGTGCAGAGGATCGCGACGCGCGGTCGCCGCGCGCACCAGACCTCGCTCGCGCCGGCGGCGACGGCAGCGGCCAGCTCAGCGGGGCCGAGTGTGGCGCCGTCCAGCAGCGCCGTGGCGCCGGCGGCGAAATCCTCTCCCTGGCGGCGGATGTCGTCCTCGACGGCAACATCAGCGCGGAGCGTTACCTGATCGCCGTCCGCTTCAACGAACTCCTGCCGGATCACCGCGTTGGCGCCGGCCGGCACCGCTGCGCCGGTCGAGGTCCGAATCGCCTCGTGGGCACCGATCGCGAGCTGCGAGGGCACACCGGCGCTCGATTCCCCGATCACCCGCAGCGTCCTCCCAGCCGGACCCGCGAGCACCGCGTACCCATCCATCGCGGCGGAGGCGAAAGGGGGCACGTCCCCGGCCGACCGCAGGTCCCGGGCGAGCACGCGATCCAGCGCTGCGTCAATCGCGACCGACTCCTCCGGCAAGGGGTCGATCGCGGCCAGGATCTGCTCGCGTGCCTGCGCGACCGTGAGCAGCTCAGAGCTCATGCCCGCATTGTGCAGAGAATCCTCCGGGCGGGAATGGGACGTCCGGCCACGGCGGCCCGCGACGGCCGCCCGAGGCTCGCGAGCCAACGCTGAGCTGAGTCTCAGCCGGCCATTACGCCGACGGTCTCAGTCCCGGTGATCCCGAGCGCTTCCGCGGTCGCCTGGGTCAGATCCCAGCTCGCGTGGTTCGCGTAGGGACCGCGGTCGATCACCGGAACCACGATCGTCCGTCCGCCGTAGTAGATCTGCACCGGCGTGCCGCACTTGAGCGTGCGGCTGGCGACGCCGAGCGAGGTGCGCTTCAGGGTCTGACCGCATGCTGTCTTCTGTCCGAAGAAGCCCCGCCCATAGAAGGTCGCGAGAGTCGGTCGGTAGACCGTGATCTGAAGGGTCGGTACGGTCGTCGTCTCGGCCTGGCTCGCCGTCGCCGTCTGATCGAGCACGGTACGCACCGTCATGCGGCCCACATAGTTGGTACGCCACAGAATCGAGAAGGCTCCTCCCGTGGCGACGATCCCAGAAGCAACGCTAACCCAGCCGGCGGTGGGGTCGAGTCGTTGCACGACGATCGTTGCGCCTGCGCTGGCGGGCGCCGCGGTGCCGTTGAAGGCCAGGTGGCGGCCGAGGAGCGCGGAGACGTTCGTCGTCACACTGATCCCGTCGCCGGTGGCGGTCGCCAGTGGATTCTCGAGCACCGTCCCGTTGGCGGCGGTGGGCGCACCGCCAGATGACGGGGCCGACGCGGCGATTTGTGGGGACGCGTCCGCGGGCGGGGCCCCCGCGGACGCACCCCCGGGTGACGCTCCGCCGGAGCCGCCAGTACTGGCCCAAACAGAGGGCGCAGCGACCAGCGGGCTCGCGAGGAGCATGGCCACCAGCTTCGCTTTGGCGCGTAGGTTCACGATCGAATTCGGCTTCGCTAGAGGCCTACGGGGTGAGCTGACGGGCTCGCGCTGGGGTGGCGCTACGTGTCCGAGATCTGACACGATTCGCCCCTGTGGGACCTGGATAAGCCCACAAGTGGTTCCCCCGCCGGACACCCGCTGACGGGCGTCCGCTCGGCCATTGGAAGGATCGCGGAGTATACGAAACTTTGCCTCGGCGCGTTATCCCATTGGCGCGCCTGCGCCCCGGATTGGCGCCTACGGCCTGGGCAGTCTCGCTACGACGCCCCGCAGCGCCCGAGCTCCGGCGGAGATGCCGATCTCGGCGAGCTCGGCGCTCACATGGACTGCGGATCCGAGCAGGTCGACGCCGCCCGCTGGGGTCGGCCGGCGGCGGCTCGGTGCGGGCGGCGTTCCCGGGGGTTGCGCGGGCTGGCGGACGCGCGAAGTGCTCCGCGTGGCTCGCTTCGTTGCACCGGGAGCGGCGGCCGGGGTGGCACGTCGCGTCGTGCGCGGGGCGGCTATCGGGGTCGTAGCGGATCTCGTCGCGGTGGCGGGTGGCACTGCGCGCGGCGCGGCGGTCGCGGCGACGGGTGGCACTTCGCGCGGCGCGGCGGTCGCGGTGGCGGGTGGCACTTCGCGCGGCGCGGCGGTCGCGGCGGCCTTGGGGGCCTTTACCGCGGCGGTCGAACTCGCGCCGGCGGCTGCCCGGGCTACTCGTTTCTCGCTCCGGCGGTGCGGCCGCGTGTGCCGGAGCCCGCCGAGAACCTCCGAGGGATGCTCATCGCTCATGCGTACACAATCATCGCGCAGAACGACCATCTGCGCCACCCGGTCGCTTGGGAGCGTCTGATTTGCCTGGTCAAGCGTGATTTCTGGCGACTGACGGCGTACTAGACACGTGCTCAGGCGCCCGTTGCGGTGAGCCGATAACTGGGTAAACCGCGAATTGCGAGGAAATTCGACCGCAACTTGAAACGGCGGGAGGCGTTTGACGTACTAACTGATGACGCTGCGCATGCAGCGTCGGATCGTGATGGCCCGGCGCATAGGCCCGTGGCTTCTTGACTTCAGAAAGTATAGTGTCTAGAATAGTGGCATATGGTTGACTAGCGGGCGTGCGCCGTGAGGGGCGTCCTCCCGCTGTCTGGTCCTCAGCGTCGTCAGGTATCCAGTTGTCGACGCGTTTCGACGGAAACGGAAACAGATGTCAGTAGCCGAACTTCAGGAACTCGAAGAGATCAAGGGCCTCGTCAATCGCGGCCAGCAGGTCGGCGTGCTCACGTACGCCGAGATCGCCGGCGCCGTGTCCGAGCTCGATCTCGACGAGGCCGACGTCGAGGAGCTGCACGGCTTCCTCGAGCGGGCTGAGATTGAGCTGGTGGAGGAGGTCGATCCTGCACTGGCCGCGGCGGAGGTGGAGCGCGCACCCGATAAGCGCGGTCGGCGCAAGCCAAAGACGGCGCTCGACCTCAAGCCGGACATGACGACCGATTCGCTTCAGCTGTTCCTGAAGGACATCGGGAAAGTCCGCCTGCTGACGGCACAGGAGGAGGTCGACCTGGCCAAGCGGATCGAGCGCGGTGACTTGGACGCCAAGCAGAAGATGGTTGAATCGAACCTCCGGCTTGTCGTATCGATCGCGAAGAACTACCGCAACCAGGGCCTGCCGTTCCTGGACCTGATCCAGGAGGGAACACTAGGCCTCGTGCGTGCCGCCGAGAAATTCGATTACCGCAAGGGTTTCAAGTTCTCGACTTACGCCACCTGGTGGATTCGCCAGGCGATCGCGCGTGCCCTCGCCGACAAGGCGAGGACGATCCGGATCCCGGTGCACGTCGTCGAGAAGCTGAACAAGATCGGTCGCGCCGAGCGCAAGCTCGTGACCGAGCTTGGTCGCGAGCCGACGGCCGAGGAGATCGCCGAGGTGACGGGGATCGAGCCCGACGAGGTCGAGTCGATCAAACGCTCCGCGCAGGCTCCGGTCTCGCTCGAGAAGCCGGTCGGCGACGAGGAGGAGTCCGAGTTCGGCCAGTTCATCGCCGACGAGCGGGCCGAGTCGCCGTACGAGCGGGCTGCTGAGATCCTCACCAAGGAAGCGCTTCGCGAGGCACTCGAGAACCTGAGCTACCGCGAACGCCGCGTCCTCGAGCTCCGTTACGGGCTCGGTGGCGAGCATCCGCGCACGCTCGACGAGGTCGGGCGCACGTTCAACGTGACGCGCGAGCGCATCCGGCAGATCGAGAACCAGTCGCTGAAGAAGCTCCAGTCACTCGCCGAGGCGCAGAAGCTTCGGGACGTAGCGTAGGCCGCCCGCCCCCGCCAGCGTGGCGAGCGTACAGGCGGCCAGATCCGTCCACGCTTCGTCCAAACGCCCTCAAGCGGGCGGACCGCCACGCCGATTAGGGATCAGATGTTTGATCTGCATGAGGCGCTTCGGTACGTGGTTCGCAAGGAGGGCTCTGACCTTCATCTGAAGGTCCCTTCGCGCCCGCTTGCGCGGATCCACGGCAAGCTCGAGCCGATCGAGGACTACGAGCCCCTTCAGGCGCCCGACACTGACCGCGTGCTGCGCGAGATGCTCACCGACCACGACAAGCTGGCCGAGTTCGACCGCGAGAACGAGGTCGACTTCGCCTATGCGATCGAGGGGCTCGCGCGTTTCCGGGTGAACGCATTCCGCCAGCGCGGCTCAGTCTCGATCGCAGCGCGCGTTATCCCCTTCGCCGTCCGCACGATCGACGACCTCGGGCTGCCGGCGGTGATGAGCGAGATCGCCGATGAGGAGCGCGGTCTGATCCTGCTCACCGGGACGACCGGCTCGGGCAAGTCGACGACGCTCGCCGCAATGGTCGACCAGATCAACGAGACGAAGTCCCGTCACATCGTCACGATCGAGGACCCGATCGAGTACCTCCACGCCGACCGGAACTCCATCATCAATCAGCGCGAGGTCGGAATGGACACCGCCTCGTTCAACCGTGCCCTGCGCCGGGTGCTGCGCCAGGACCCCGATGTGATCCTGATCGGGGAGATGCGCGACGAGGAGACCGTGCAGGCTGCGCTGTCGGCGGCCGAGACGGGCCACCTCGTCCTGTCAACCGTCCACACGCTCGATGCGCCCGAGAGCGTGAACCGGATCATCGACTTCTTCCCACCTCACCAGCACGCACAAGCGCGGGCAATGCTTGCCGGCACGCTGAAGGCGGTCATCTCCCAGCGTCTCGTCCGGACGCCGACCGGCGAGGGTCGCGTGGCCGTGTGCGAGATCCTGCGGATGACCGGCCGCGCACGCGACATGATCATGGATCCGGAACAGACCGGCCGGCTCCGAGAGGTGATCGCCGAAGGCGAGTACTACGGCATGCAGACCTTCGACCAGGCGCTCCTGAGGCACCATCAGGCGGGGCGGGTCTCGATGGAAGACGCGCTGCGTGTTGCGTCGAGTCCGCACGACTTCAAGCTCCTCGTCTCCGCCGAAGGTCGCACCGCCACGTCGATGGATGACTTGCTCGACGCCACTCGTCACGAGGGCGGCGCCGGCCCGGTTACGCTCAAGCGGCCGAACGGCTCCGCCGGGTCGAACCCCAGTCGGCCCGGATCATCTTCCTCAGCTCCCATTCGGCAAGGGTCGTCCGCGCCCCCAGGCCCTCCCCGCCCTCCGGTCGCCGCGTAGCGGATCGGGAAAGCTGCGCCGTGGGCCTGGAAGCTGCGCCGGCGGCGGATCCTTTAGCCCACTTCAGTTCGTAAAGCATTGCGCTACACTGGGAAGTAGAGATGGCTTCCCAGGATTCGTGTCCGGTTTGCCGCACCGCGGACATAGTGTGCGGAAAGTGGACGCTGCTCGTGATCCGGGACCTGGCCGAAGGGCGTTCGCGTTTCTGTGAGCTCGAGCGGTCGCTGCAGGGGATCAGCCCCCGCACCCTTTCGTTGCGTCTACGCGCGCTCGAGGAGGAGGGGATCGTCGAGCGACAGACGTATCCAGAGGTTCCACCTCGAGTCGAGTACGCGCTGACCGAGAAGGGCAGCGCCCTCGTTCCCCTGATCGAGAGCATGCGGACGTACGGAATGCAGTGGCTCGAGATCGACTGCAACGAGAGCCCCGCCGACGACGACGCTGCCGACCCCGCCGACCACGACGCTGCCGACCCGAGCGACGACGACGTCGCCGACCCGACCGAGCGCGAGCCGGCCGGCGCCACCGCCTGACCCACTGCTCCTGCAGCCGTGAGGATCGCCGTCGCCGCCGATGAGCTGACCGGCATCGCCCGCGTGTTGCCTGAAGAGCTGCGCAGTCGCGGTCATCTGCCGATCCTGCACGGCGCCTACGACGACGCCGAACGTGACGACTGGGCATGGGCAAGCGAGGCCGCGGCTCGCGACGTCATCGAAGGCCGCGCGGAGCAGGCGGTCGTAGCCTGCTGGACGGGTACCGGCGCGTCAATCGCCGCCAACAAGGTGCCCGGCATCCGGGCCGCGCTCTGCGCCGACGCGCAAACCGCCGATGGCGCCCGCCGATGGAATGACGCCAACGTGCTCGCGCTCAGCCTGCGGTCTACCTCCGACGCCCAGCTCGGCGAGATCCTCGAGGCATGGTTCGCTGGCGGCCCGAGCACGGAGCCTTCGGACGTCGCGAACATCGCGCATCTCGCCGAGATCGACGCCGGCCGCTGAGCGAACGCGGATTGCAAGGCACGGTGCGCGGCCGTCGCTTGGCAGGATCGCCGTTATCAGCACCGAAACGGCGGATGTGCACAACCGTACGCTCCACCAGCTGCTCGAAGCTTTCACCTCGCAGGCCGCCGGCCGGCTCGAGGCGGAGACGGCGGACGGTGCAGAGGTCCCGTTCGAACTGATCGAGGAACCGGGCGGGAGCGCTCCCCTGTACTGCTATCGGCCGCTCACCGGCGAGTTCATCCGCGAGTGCCTCGGGCGCCTGACCGCGCTGCCCACGTACGCGCCGGCCGCGCGGATGCTCGCCGACGCCGACGGCGTCGACACCTACCTCCGCGGCCGCGCCGAGCCCCGCGTCCCAACGGAGCCGCGCGAGCGTGCGGACGCCGCGCTGCGCTCCTTCCTCGGCCACGTGTTCGCGGAGCGGAGCGAGTTCGGGTTCGACGGGGAGCGCTTCGAGCTTGCCTACGCCGAGCTTGAACGGGCGCTCTACGAAGGGCGCAGCATGACCACCGTGATCGCCCCGCTGCTCGGCGTCGCCCTCGATGCGGGAACCAGCGAGATCCCACTCGGGGACGGCCTGTCGCTCCAGTCGGGCGACTCGCTGACCGACGCGCCGTCCGATGCGGTTTGGGGAGAGTACGACGAGCCGAACGTGCTGATCGTCCTGACGATCGGAGAGGGGCCGACGCCGGGGTCCACGGGGGGCTCCAAGGGAGCCGGACGCCCCAAGGGAGCCGGACGCCCCAAGGGAGCCGGACGTTCCCAGGGAGGACGCTCACCGGGAGCAGGGCGCTCACCGAGATCCACCGCTCGAGCCAGGTTCCGGCGCGCTCTGACCGCGCTTAGGTTGTTCGAGCGCGGCGGGTACGCGCTTGGCCCCATCGCCTGGACCCGTGCCGACACCGGCATGTGGCGGCCGTTTGCCCTCGGCACCAGCGGCAGGCCGCGCGGGGTGACGCTGATCCCCGCAGCGGAGGAGGACGAGCTACGCGCCTTCTGCAGCCTCGTCTCGCGGCGTACCCCCACCGGGGGGGAGCTCGCCTGGGCGCTGGCGCGCTTCGAGATGGGCCGCGAGCGGCTGGCGCCGTTCGAGGCGCTGACCGACTACTTGCTTGCGTTGCGAGCCCTGCTGGAGCCTGAGGGACAAGCCAGCGGACGCCTCGCCCAGAGACTCGCCGTGCTCTGCGCCAGACCGCCGGATCGCGCCGCGCTGGCGGAGCGCACCGCCCACGCGATCTCCCTCGAGCGCGCAGTGATCGCCGGGCTCGCGCCGGCGCAGGACGGAGCCGACGCTCTCGTCGACGAGCTGTCCGAGAACCTGCGCGCGCTGTTGCGTGACGTCCTGTGCGGCCATCTCGATGCCGATTTGCGCGAGGTCGCCGATTTCCTGCTCCAGGAGGCGGCCGCCGCCGTGTAGCGCGCCCGCGGGGTGGGTCGGCGCGTCCCGACGGGCGCGGCGCAGTAATGCAAGGCTTCACGTCGTGTTCCATGTCGAAGTGCGCAAGTTCCCCCACGTCGCTCGTTCGTTCAACCTCTCAGAGGCGGAGCTGAACGCCAAGATCCTCGTGCCCTGGTCCGACGGCCAGCTGGTCCTGCTCGGTGAGCAGAAGTGGGAGCCCGCGAGCGCCAAGCTCACGATCGTCGAGGGTCCTGAGTTGCGCGTAGACGAGCTTGGTATGGGGCGCGGCTGGCCGAACGCCCTTCAGCGTGGACAGGACGTCACCGAGCGCCTACTGGCCGCCGCGAAGGCGCGCCTGTCCGGCGCGGGCTCTCCATCCCAGTCTGATGCCCTGGGCACATTCAAGGACGTGGTGTGGGCGCAATGCGAGGCGAACCGCCTGGCAATCCACCAGGCGCTCTGGCTTGCGAACAGCAGACACCCCGATTGGCGGGTCAGCGAGCGCGTGGCGCTCGCTGAGCGAGCCGTGTGGGAGCTCCTGCACGAGGGTCGGCTGGTGATGGTGCGGCGGCGGACCGGCGATGACGGGCCGCGCGACGTGGACGTCGAGAAGAGCGACTGGGGACGGGTGCTGCTGACCTGGGCGAGCTGGTCCGATGCCGGCACGCCGCGCTGGTATCTCGTCGCTGCGGAGCCCGGGTCGCCGACCGCCGACTGACGGCGCACCCGCGTTCAGGCTACGACCTCGGCGATCATCCGCCCCCGCTCGGCTTCTGACGCGAACAGGTAGCGGTGGACTCTGAGCAGCCCCTCGACGTCGTGGACGTCGTCATCGAAATGGGGCACGAGCATCAGCGGACGGCCGTCGCCGTCGGCCTCGAGCCGGTCGATGTTCCGTTCGTCGCGGCGCGCCAGCACGTGGTAGTCATGGAAGTTCTCGGCTACCCGCGCCGCGAGCTGATCGCTGAGGCCGGCCTGGAGCGCGGCGATCACTGCACCGCGCGGGCTGGCACCGAGGATGTCGTGATGTACGCGGTTGACGATCACGCCCGCGAACGGAAGCCCGTTCTCTCGTAACGTGCGGCGGAACCAGATCGCCTCGTCGATCGGCTCGCTCTGTGCGGAGGTGATGAGCAGAAACGCCGTCGTGCTCGCCGTCAGCATCTTCTCCACCTCCGCCGCACGGACCCGGAAGTCCTCGGTCATGCCGCCGAGGAGCCGGAAGAAGGTCGACAGGTCAGCGAGCAGGTCCACGCCCGTGACCCGCTGCAGGCCCGCGGCCAGTACCCCGCTGCCGCGACCGAGGATCCGCATGCCCAAGCCGGTCGGGCGGACGAACGTCTTCAGCATCCGGCCCTCGAGGAACGAGGTCAGCCGGCCCGGCGCATCGAGGAAGTCGAGCGCGTTCCGCGAGGGCGGGGTGTCGAGCACGAGCAGGTCGAAGTCGTACTCCTTGTCGAGCTCGTAGAGCTTCGATACTGCGGTGAATTCCTGCGACCCGGCGACGGCGGTCGACAGCTCACGGTAGACGCGATTGGCAAGGATCTCGTCAGAGCTGCGCCGGTCAGGGGCGAGGCGCTCGATCAGCTCATCGAAGGTCCGCTTCGGATCGAGCATCATCGCCCACAGCTCGCCGCGCATCTCGAGGCCGCCCGAGCCGAGTCGCTCCGGCACAACCAGCCGCGGCTCGTTCTCAAGCTCCTCGAGGCCAAGCGCGTTCGCCAGTCGCTTGGCAGGGTCGATCGTGACGACCGCGACCTTCGCCCCCCGAGCCGCCATTCCGAGCGCGATCACCGCGGAGGTGGTCGTCTTGCCCACCCCGCCGGACCCGCCGCACACACAGATCCGCTTCCCGTCGAGGAGGTCGGCGACGCTCACTAGGTGACCTCTTCAGCCGCCGTGGCGGTCCCGGACCGCGCCGCGGCGGTGGCATCTGCCGGCGCCGGGGCCACCGGCTGCCGGCCCGCGAGCCCGGCTCCGAGCAGGTCCGCGAGGCGCCCAAGCTCATCGCGACCGAGATGCTCCACGAACAGGAACGGCAGTTCGATCACTCGCTCCGTGAGGCCGGCGGCGAGACGGTCGAGCTGACGGCGCTGGTTGTCCACGCGGGCGCACTCCGACAGGGCCGCTCGGATCGCGGCCCGCGCGAGCTGCGAGTCGGCATCCTCCGCGGTTTCCCGCAGCTGCGCGATCTCGTCAGCGTCGAATCGAGACGGATACACGGCATTGACCACGACGTCGTGCAGCGCGAGCCCGTCGCTCGCGAGCGCGTCCCGGAGCGTCAACGCCTCGTTGACCGCCATCTCCTCAGGTGTGGCGACGGCGATAACGGCTGTGAACTCCGGGTCGGCGATCGTGTCGGCGATCGCACGGCCCTGGTGGGCGATCGGGCCGACGCGGGCGATCTCGGCGAAGGTCCGCGGCGTGCGCAGGATGCCGACGCCGTGCCCGCTCGCGGGCGCATCGACCACGACCAGGTCATATGCTGCCGCTCCGCGGGTCTTGCGCTGGAGCTGTGCGAGCTCCCAGACCTTGCCGATCGTCAGCAGCTCGCGCATGCCGGGAGTCGCCATCGCGAACGCGTGGAAGAGCTTGCTCGAACCGAGTACGTGACCGAGCGGGCCGGCCTTGATCCGGAGGTACTCCTCCATCGCATGCTGAGGATCGATGGAGATCGTGAACAGACCCGGTGCCAGCTCATGCTCAGCGAAGGGAACAGGACGTTCCCCGGGATCAGGACCTTGCAACGGAATAGGACGTTCCCCGGGAGCCGGACGTTCCCCGGGAGCCGGACGTTCCCCGGGAGCACCCTCCTCGGCGACGAGCGACTTGCGAATCCGATCCTGCGCGGCGAGCTCGACGACGATCGTCCGAAGACCCGAACGCGCGCCGAGCATGCCGAGCGCGATCGCGACCGTGGACTTGCCAACGCCGCCCTTGCCGGTGACGAAGATGAGGCGCTTGTCGATGAGGCCGGGCACGTGGGGAGGGAGGCCTGGTCGCGCTTACCGAGCTCGCTTCAGGACCGCCGGGAAAGACCAGCTCGTGGTGGATGGCGAGCGAATCGCAGTCGCGGGACGTTCGCATTTTACCGGCGGGCGGCGGGATGGTGGCGAGCGCCATCCTCGGCTTCGGCCCTCGTCGCGGAGGATTTCAGCCAGACCGTGCGAATACAGGCACGTATGCGTTCCCCAACTCATCGGAGCCCGCAGTGACCGGCAAGGCGAAGGTGATCGCGTTCGCCAACCAGAAGGGCGGCGTCGCGAAGACCACGACTACCCTCAACCTCGCGGTTGCCTTCGCGGAGGAGGGCCACCGGGTCCTCTGCGTCGACATGGACCCGCAGGGCAATCTGACCATGTCGCAGGGAATCGATCCCGACGCGATCGACAAGTCGATGTACGACGTGCTCGTACACAAGGTCCCGATCCGTGATGTGATCCGGCCGCGGGAGATCGACGTTGCGTGCGCGTCGATCGACCTAGCCGGCGCGGAGATCGCGATGTCGACGATGATCGGCCGGGAACGTTCGCTCGAGCGGGCGCTTTCCGCGGTGGCGGAGGAATACGAGTTCGTGTTCATCGACACGCCGCCGAGCCTCGGCCTGCTGACGATCAACGCGCTTACGGCGGCACACAAGGTCATCGTCCCCGTCCAATGCGAATATCTGTCGATGCGAGGCCTCGTCCAGCTCCAGAACACGCTGGCGATGATTCGCGAGCAGCTCAACCCGAACGTCGAGATCGAGGGGATCCTGCCGACCCTGGTTGACTCTCGGACCCTCCACGCCAAGGAGGCCATCGAGCTCCTCGAGGAGAACTTCGGCGACCGCGTCTTCGCCTCCCGGATCAGGAAGACCGTCCGATTCGCCGAGGCGCCGGTCAAGGGCATGTCGGTGCTCAAGTACGATCCAGACGGTATGGCTGCCCATTCCTACAGGCAGCTTGCGAAGGAGGTTCTCTCAAATGGCACCCCCCGGTAAGCGCGCGAGCATGCGCGAGGGGCCGCTCGCAGCCCTCTTCCGCAAGACGACCGAGGACACCGAGCCCGGCGCCGCCGAGACCGAGCCGCACGCGAGCGCGCCGGACGCGGGCGCGCCGCCGGTGGGCGACCTCGGACAGCCGGAGGGTGACCTCATCAAGCATGAGAGCGATCTCCCGCAGCCGTCGGCAGACGTTGCGCGGCGCGCTCGCGAGGTGTCCGAGCGTGCAGCTGCCGCCGCGGAGCTGGCCGGTGAAGCTGCTGCGCGCCCGGCCGCGGAGGCCGCGCCGCGTCCGGCGGCGACGGCGTCCACTGGCCCGCCGCTCGTTGGGGATTTCGACGATGCGCCGGCTCCCGAGCCAAGAATGCCCTCGCCGCGGGAGCGGCTGCGTCACGTCTTCTCGTCTGACATCCCGATGAACCTGCTCGACCGGATGCCGGTCGAGAGCGTGGAGCCCCCACCGGACGTCTTCGCCCGCCCGGACCGCGCGACCGAGAGCTACAAGCCGGCGCGGAGCGTCGGCTCGCCGGTGCTACGGGTCGTGGGCGTCGGTGGCGCCGGGGTCAATGCGGTCAACCGGATGGTCGAAGCGGAGATCGAGGGGATCGAGTTCCTTGCGATCAACACCGATCTGCAGTCGCTGCAGCAGTCGGCCGCGCACGAGACCCTTCACATCGGCGACGGGGTCACGCGAGGGCTCGGCTCCGGCTCGAACCCGGACCTCGGTCGCCGAGCCGCGCTCGAGGAGCACGACCGCATCAAGGCATTGCTGAGGGGCTCTGACATGGTCTTCATCGCCGCCGGTGCGGGCGGCGGGACCGGGACCGGCGCGGCCCCGATCGTCGCGCAGATAGCACGCGAGCTCGGTGCCTTGACGGTCGGGATCGTCACGCGTCCATTCCAGTTCGAAGGTACCCGACGTCGCGAGCAGGCCGAGGCGGGCATCGAAGCGCTCGCCGACGAGGTCGACACGCTGATCGTGGTCCCCAACAATCGCCTGCTGTCCGTGCTCGACCGCAACACCTCGATGGTCGAGGCCTTCAGGGTCGCCGACGACGTGCTGCGCCAGGGCGTTCAGGGGATCTCGGACCTCGTCACACTGCCCGGCCTGATCAACCTCGACTTCGCGGACGTGCGGACGATCATGTCCGACGCCGGTAACGCCCTGCTCGGCATCGGGCTCGGCAGTGGCGAGCGGCGTGCGATCGACGCAGCCGAGGCGGCGGTGGCCTCGCCCTTGCTGGAGACCAGCATGGACGGCGCACATTCGATCCTGCTTTCGATCACGGGCGGCCGCGACCTGTCGCTGTGGGAAGTGAACGAGTCGGCCAAGGCGGTCGCCGCCGCGGCTCACCCCGACGCCAACATCATCTTCGGCGCGATGATCGACGACAAGCTCGAGGATCAGGTATGGGTGACAGTCGTGGCGACGGGATACGGCGACGGGCGCCACCGCCCGCGCCGCGAAGAGCGCAGCTCAGGCGGCCTGCGCGCCCCTGAGCCAGAACGCCGGCCAGCCCGGGTGGACGAACGCGAACGAGACCGTGATCGCCCGGCGTCCCGCGTGGATGACCGCGAACGGGGCCGTGATCGGACGCCGCTGCGGGAGCCGCGCGGCGAGCCGCGCGTGTCGCGCGGGCGCTCCGGGGGCGGGTCGTTCGAGCTCGACGTGCCCGAATTCATTCCGCGGCGCTGAGGCAGCGTCATCCACGCCCAGCCACTCGTCGGATTCCGCAACTCACTCAGCCGCGAACCCTGAGCTCGAACGATCCGCAGCTTGGCGTCATCGCCGCCGGCCATCCGCTGACGGCGCAGGCCGGCGCCGACGTCCTGGCGGCTGGGGGCAACGCCGTCGACGCGGCGATCGGCGCAATGCTCGTGTCGTTCGTGTGCGAGCCGCTACTGACAGGGCTCGGGGCGGGCGGGTACATGCTGGTGGCGCCGCCGGGTCAGGCCCCGGTGCTGCTCGACTTCTTCGTCGAGGCGCCCGGGCGCGGCGCCCGCGCCGGGAGCCTGGCCGAGCTGATCCCGGTCACGGTCTCGTTCGGAGAGGCGGTCCAGGTATTCAACATCGGCGCCGCCTCGGTCGGCGCGTACGGAGCGCCTGCCGGGTTGTGCGAAGCCGCCGATCGCTTCGGTCGGGTCCCGCTGGCGGACCTGGTACATCCTGCTGCGGCGCTTGCTCGCGATGGAGTCCGGCTCAACGCGGAGCAGGCATATGTGGTCGAGATCCTCGCCGGCCTCGTGACCGCGACCCCGGAGAGCGCTGCGCTGTTCGCACCCCACGGGGAACTGCTACGCGAGGGGGACACAATCCGCCAGCCCGAGCTTGCGGACGCCCTCGAGCGGCTCGGGGCGGAAGGTGCGGCGCCTTTCTACACCGGCGATATCGCCCGGTCCGTGGCAACTTGGGTCCTCGAGCGCGGCGGGATGCTGACGGCGGAGGACCTGGCCGCCTACGTAGTCCTTGACCGCGAGCCGGTGCGCGTTCGTTACCGGGGACGCGAGGTGCTGACGAACCCGCCTCCGTCGGCCGGGGGGATCCTGATCGCTTATGCACTCGGGTTGCTCGACGCCGACCCGACTGGGCCTGGCGTTGAACGACTGGTCGAGGTGATGGAGCTCGCGCAGAGCGAACGCACGCCGGAGTTCCTGGCCGGGCTCGACGAGCCGGGCTTCGCGGCCCGGTTCCTGTCGACTCGCGGCGTTGCCACGGGCCCGCTCGGCTCGACGACGCACATCGCGGTGCTCGATCGCGACGGCTGGGCCTGTTCAGTCACCTGCTCAAACGGGTCGTGCTCAGGGGAGGTCGTGCCCGGCACCGGCATCCATCTGAACAACATGCTCGGCGAGCAGGATCTGAATCCGCTCGGCTTCCACCGCCATCCGCCCGGGCGGCGACTGCCGAGCATGATGGCGCCCACGGTCGTGCTCCGCGAGGGGGCCCCAGAGCTCGTGCTCGGGAGCGCCGGTTCAAACCGGATCCGCTCGGCGATTCTTCAGACGATCATCCGTGTGGTCGACGAGGGCCTCAGCGCCGGCCCCGCGGTCCAGGCGCCGCGGGTCCATTTCGAGGACGGCGTCGTCTATGCCGAGCCCGGTATCGAGACCGCTGCACTCGAAGCCGGCGGGCGGGCGATCGCCCGGTTCCGCGACCGCAACCTGTTCTTCGGGGGTGTCCAAGCGGTCGAGCGCGATCCCGTGAGCGGCTTCTCCGGCGGCGGCGACAAACGCCGCGGCGGAGCTGCGATCGTGGTTGGGGCCGGCTTCGCCGGTGCTTGAGAGGTCGGCACGACGCCGGGGGGCGCGGGAGGGATTCTTCGCCGCGCTCGCGATCGTAGGGCTCACGGGTTGCGGTCTGGCCGTGCAGGCTCCGGACCTGTTCCTCGTGACCCGGACAGGTGCGGGCAAGCCGCTGACGATGGTCGTGAACTACGAAGGAGCTGTGACCTGCGACCGGCGAGCGGCAAAGACGCTGCCCGGCAAGCTGCTCTTGGTGGCGCGCTCGCTCCCCGGCCAGCTCGAGTCCGACGCCAACAAGAAGATCGATCCGCCTTCGCCTCCCGGCAGCGTTTACCGGTTCAAAGTCAGCCTCCAGTACGGGACGTTCTCCTTTCCGGACACCTCGGCGGCGCATCGCCCCGAGCTCGCGAAGCTGGAGCAGTTCGTGTTTCAGGCGGCGCCGATTTGCGGCGCCGGCGGCTAGTTACGCCGCCGGTCCCGCCCGGTAGGGTTCGGCCCTCCTTGTACTTGATCCCGGTATTCACGCTCGTCCATCACCATCCGGACCCGATCACGACGTTCCAGGCGATCGTGCTGGGCCTCCTCCAGGGCGTCACTGAGCTGTTCCCGATCTCGAGCCTCGGCCACACCGTCCTGTTTCCGACCCTGTTCGGCTGGCACACGCTCGTCAAGTCGCAGTCCGAGCCCGAGTCGTTCTGGCTCGCGTTCGTGGTCATGCTCCATGTCGGGAGCGCGGTCGGACTGCTGATCTACTTCTGGCGCGACTGGAAGCAGATCATCAGCTCGTTCTTCCGCACGCTCGGGAAGCGGCGCATCGAGACTCAGACCGAGCGGCTGGCGTGGCTGATCGTGATTGCGAGCATCCCCGCCGGGGTGATCGGGATCGTCCTCGAGCACCCGCTGCGGGTCGCGCTTGCCAAGCCGACCGCGGCAGCGATCGTCCTGATGGTCAACGGCGTGATCCTGCTCTCAGCCGAACGGGTCCGCAAGCGCACGGAGGTCCGGGAGCTCGCCCGGCGCGAGGGCATGAAGGAGGACGGCGGACGCAAGCTCGAGACGCTCGAGTACAAGGAAGCTGGAGTGATCGGGCTCGCCCAGTCGAGCGCCTTGATCCCGGGGATCAGCCGTGATGGCGTATGCATGGCGACCGGGCTTGCCCGCGGCCTCGACAACTCGGACTCCGCCCGTTTCGCGTTCCTGCTCGCGACTCCGATCATCCTCGCCGCCGGACTGTTCAAGCTGCCCGACCTGCTGGGTAAGAACGGCGACTACGGCGTTCGGGGCGAAGCGCTGATCGCGGCCGTATTCGCCGCGATCGCCGCGATCATCTCGGTTCACTTCCTGACCCGGTACTTCCGGACCCGGACGCTGACCCCGTTCGGGATCTACTGCCTGCTGTTCGGTGCGGCGATGGTCGTGTACACCGTGGCTTGATCGGGCTTCGCGCCCGCAGTCAATTGAAGCGGACCTTCCCATTCGATCGCGCGCGGGCCTGAGCGCGATCGACGAAGTCGAGCCGCTTCAGCGCGGCCCGGAACAGCCTCGTCACGAGCCGCAGACGTGCGTTCTCCGAGCGCAGGTCGAGCAGGCCCTGCTTGGCGTCGAGCCCGAAGTCGACCGTTGCCGCCATCGCGTATGCGCTCATCGTCGCGAGCTCCTGGGCGTCCGCATCGCGGTCGGTGGCGCGCTTGAGGAGATCTGCGTACACGTCGTGCGCGGCACTCAGCAGCGTCTCGTCTACCGTCTCGTCCCGATCGTCGAGGAACTCGACGGTACCGGCGGGGTAGGGGAGATGCTCGCGGCGCTCAAGAACCCTGAACGGCCTGGTACCGCGCGTGAGGATGTTCAGCCGGCCGTCGTCGAGGCGCTCGAGGACGCGCTCGATCAGGCAAGCGCAGCCGTTCTCGCGCAGCCCCTCGTCGGACAGCCACAGGATTCCGAACTCGCGCTCGCGCTGCAGGCACTCGTTCATCATCGTCTTGTAGCGCTCTTCGAAGATGTGCAGCGGGATCAGCTCGCCGGGCAGCGCTACGAGGCTGAGCGGGAACAGCGGAAAATCGCGCACGAGCCGATCGGGCACACCGAGAGCGTAGTAGGCGTGCGCAGAGTGTGGTGACGCCGGGATCCCCGTCGACCCCGCGCCTACAGGGGCTTGCGCGCGGTCAGCAGCAGGTTGTAGAAGATCGCCGGCGGCAGGAACGGCTCGAGCAGGCGCTCGTCGAGCCGCTGGAGGAGTAGGTAGCCGTGGTAGGCGTAGTTCCTCCACGCGTAGGGGACGTCGGCCGGCTCGGCGGTTGTCTCGAGTCCCCGATTGAGCCAGCCGAACCAGTTCGCGAGCAGCTCCTCGCCACGCACCTGGATGGCCGCGAAGCCCGCCTGGCGCGCGAGGTCGGACAGGTCGCCTGGAGCGAAAGCATGGATGTCGACGCAGCTCTCGAGCGCGTGATCCTCGGCCCCCTCGGCGCCGGCGCCCGTGGCCTGCGCCGGCGACGCCCTCAACAGCGCACGCCAGGCAGGTGCGAGCAGGCGCGCCCCGCGCTTGGGCACCGTCGCAAGCCGGTCGCCGATCCTCGACGGCTCGCCGGCGAAAAGGATTCGCCCACCCGGGCGTAGCACGCGGTGGAACTCGGTGAACGCACGCCGCAGATCGGGGAGATGGTGGAGGACCGCATGGCCGAACACCAGGTCGAAGCTCGCGTCGCCGAACGGCAGCGACTCGGCATCCGCACGGGCGGCCCTGACTTCGAGGTCCAGACGCTCGGCGTTGGCGGTCAGCGTCGCGACCATTCCGGGCGAGATGTCGGTGCACGTCGCGCTGCTGAGCACACCGGCCTGAAGCAGATTGAGGCTGAAGTATCCGGTCCCCGCGCCGATCTCGAGGCCGCGCCCATAACCGGCTCGCAGCTCATCGCCGAGGAGCTTGCGGAGCTTTCCCAGCACTTGCGACTGCCCGACATCACCGAAGTCGATGCCCCACTTGGCGTCGTAGCTCGCCGCCGCGACGTCGTGGTACCGGGTGTTTACTTCGCGGATCTCGTCCGCGGTCCGTAACGCCTCCATGGCCCGAGTCACAATACCCTCTCACGCCGTGCCAGCGAACGTACACGTACAGATGGGTCAGCCACAGGGAGTGCCCCCGCTCGAGTTGACGGGAGAGCGGACGCTCCCAGATGTGCCCGCTGAGAACTACTGGTTTCGGCGCCATCTCGCCGTTTACGAGTGGATCGGGGCGCGCGTGCCGGGCCTGCGGGTGATCGATATGGCCTGCGGCGAGGGATACGGGTCGGAGGTCCTGTCGCGCTCCGCGGCGAGCGTCGTCGGCGTCGATGCCAATCCGGAGGCCTACGAGCACGCCCGCCGCCGCTACGTGCGTCAGCACCTCCGGTTTGATCGAAACCTGGTCGAGGCCTACGGCGAGGAGTCGTGCTGCGACGCCATCGTGTTCCTGCAGACGATCGAGCACCTCACCGATCCCAAGGCCGTGCTGGAGCATTTCCGCGCGATTCTCGCCCCCGGCGGCGTCGTCTACGTCACGACGCCCAACGTGCTCACGCTCGCGCCGCCTGGCGCCGTGAAGTCAGACAATCCGTGGCACCTGCGCGAGTACCGTGCCACCGAGTTCCAGCAGCTGTGCCTGGGAACGTTCACGAATGTCGAGCTGCTCGGGGTCTTCCACGCACGCAAGCTTCGGATCCACGAGATCGCACTGCGGCTCGGCTGGGACCGCGTCCACCAGCGGCTCGGCCTGACGGCTCCGTTCTACGACCGCTTTACACCGGCCCTGGCGGCAAGCGACTTTGCCGTGCGGCCGGGCCGGTTGGACGAGGCGCTCGACTTCCTGGCGGTGTGCCGGCCTTGAGCGCGCGAGGACGCAGGAGCGAGGGAGGCCGATGAAGCGTCCCGGCGAACTGGCCATCGTTCTGCACACCCATATGCCCTACGTGGAAGGCGGCGGGATTTGGCCTCCGCCGGATCCCCCCGCATTCTTGCGAAACCCCGAGGGGTTCGGCACCTGGCCGTTCGGCGAGGAGTGGCTCTGGGAGGCGGTGGCGACGTCCTACGTGCCGCTGCTGGACGTGCTCGGTCGGGCGCCCGTTACGCTCTCCCTGACGCCGGTGCTGTGTGATCAGCTGGAGGCGCCGGGCGCGGTGCAGCGATGCATCCGCTTTCTGCGCGAGGTTCGTCCCGAGTCGCACAGGCTCGACATCGAGGCATTGCGCGCCGCCGGCGACGACGGCGTCGTGCCAGAGCTGGAACGATCGGCAGCCGAGTACGCGGCGGCCGCGGACCGCCTCGAGGCGCTGGGCTCGGACCTGCTCGCAGCGCTCGCGCCGCATGCGAACTGGACCTCGGCCGCGACTCACGCTGTGCTGCCGTTGCTCGCGACCGACGCAGGAGTCGCGCTGCAGGTGGAGACAGGTATCGCCTCGCACCGTCGCCGGTTCGGCCATTGGAGCGGCGGCTTCTGGCTCCCCGAGTGCGCGCATGCGCCCTGGCTCGATGGCCTGCTGGAGGACTTCGGCGTGCACGCGACCTGCGTCGAACTGACGTCCGTCTTCGGTCTCGGCGCCCCGGAGCATCTGCGACCGCTCGTGACCGATGAAGGCCCGGTGCTGTGGCCAATCGACCGCCAGACGATCGCGCTCGCATGGGGCGATCGCGGCTATCCGGCGAGCCGTGCTTACCGCGACTATCACCGCCACACCTACCACCACCATCGCGGATGGGCGAACGACGGAAGCCCGTATGACCACGCTGCTGCGTTGGCGCTCGCGCGCGAGCACGCGGCCGACTTCGTTGCACGTGTGCGCTCGCGCGTGCGGGACGGCGGCGTATGCGTCTGCGCGTTCGACACTGAGCTGTTCGGCCATTGGTGGTACGAAGGAGCGGCGTGGATGGGTGAGGTGCTCGAGGAATCTGCCCGTCAGGGGCTCTCCCTGACCACGCTCGATGATGCGCTCGCCCGGCACGATCCGGTGCCCGCCCCGGCAGCCGCGGTGCTTCCAGAGACGTCGTGGGGAGCCGGCGGTGACCTGAGCACCTGGAGCGCTCCCGCGGTCGCGGATCTCGCCTGGCATGCTCGCACCGCCGAGCTGCGGGTGATCGCCGCGGGTGGCGGCGTCCCTGCTCGTGCCCTGCGCGAGCTACTCGCCTTGCAGGCCAGCGACTGGGCGTTCCTCGCCACGCGCGAGCTCGCGGGGGAGTATCCGCGTGAGCGCGTTCGCGCACACGCCGATGCACTCGAGCTGGCGCTGGCGCGCGACCGGCGCGGCGACGGAGATGGACCCGAGCCGGACGCAACGCTGCGCAACCTCGCCCCCGATCTGATGGCCGGCGGGTGGCTTTGAGGGGCCGCTGGCGCTCAGCGCGGCCGCCGGCGAACCCCCCGGTCCGCGCGGCCGCCGGCGAATCCCCTCCGCGGCTCAGCCCCAGCGGAAGGTCTTTGGCGCGTCGCGCATTCGGATGAGGCGGGCCGGGATGCCGCCGACGACGGCGTTGTCGGGGACGTCGCTGGTGACGACGGCACTGGTGCCGATCACACAGTTGTCGCCGACGCTGACGCCGCGCAGTATGCAGGCGCCGTAACCGATCCAAACGTTGTGTCCGACCCGTACCTCGCGCTTGTAGATGCCCTGCTCGCGGATCGTGCGCTCGACCTCGACCATGCCGTGGTCGAAGTCGATCATCATCACCTTGTCGGCGATGATGCATTCGCGCCCGATCGAGATGTTCCGGTAGGCGGAGATCGTGCATTCCTGGCCGAGGACGCTCTTGGCGCCGATCGAGACCGCTCCCTCGTGTACCCGAACCTTCGTTCCGTGGCCGAGCCACGACCAGCGCCCGAGCGTGACCGTCGCGCCCTTGCCGATCTCGAACTTCACTCCCGGGCACACAAAGCAGAAGCCGTCAGTGCGTAAGCGCCCGCGCCAGCGGAGCTTCAGCCAGAGCCAGCGCGCGATCAGCAGGAAGTAGCCGGGCCGGACCATTTTATGGGCCCGGGCGAAGCGCAGGAACTCGAGCGGGCCGCCGCGGAGCGGAGGCGGCGGCATCCGCACGTGCGCGGGCCTGGATGCTGTGGGCGGTGGTGCGGCGGGTGCTGTGGGCGGTGGTGCGGCGGGTGCGGGTGCGTGGGCCGGGGGGGTGGCGGGCGCTGGTGCGGGTGCGTGGGCCGGGGGGGTGGCGGGCGCTGGTGCGGGTGCGTGGGCCGGGGGGGTGGCGGGCACTGGTGCGGGTGCGTGGGCCGGGGGGGTGTGCGATTCGGTGACTGGTTCCACGGCGAGATCGTAATTGCGTCGGGCGGCACCGTGCCCGCACACCGTGGATCGTATCCGCGTCCGGGCGGGCTGGCGCCGCCGCCGCCGACGGTGTATTCAGCCACCGGATCCGGCGCACCGGAATCTGGCGTGATGAGTTGTGCCTAACTGGAGGTGTCCTGTAAATCGGGTTGGGCGTCGGTGTTGGCGTCTCTGCCGTGCTCGGGCGGGGGCGGTGTTCTTTTGCGAAACCCTGGTTCGCAAAAGCGCACCGGCCCCTGTCGCCGTGCGTTCCCGACCCGTTATCACCTTCTTATACCCCCAGAGCGGCTTGCGACCCTACTCCAGTTAGGCAAAACTCAGCGCGGCCTCGCGCGCCAGCTCAGCGCGGCCTCGCGCGCCGGCTCAGCGCGGCCTCGCGCGCCGGCTCAGCACCGCCTCCCGCCCGGGCTCAGCACCGCCTCCCGCCCGGGCTCGGCGCGGCCTCCCGCCGGGGCTCGGCACCGCCTCCCGCCGGCTGGAGACGCGGGTGGGTGTCTCTCGCCGCGGGCGAGACCCTCCCGTCGCCCCGCCCTATGATTGCCGACCCGATGGCTACGACCGACGGCTCGCTCGCCGCCCGCCTACTCGCCGGCGATAAGCGCGCGCTTGCGCGTGGCATCACGCTGGTCGAGGACGACCACCCGGATGGCTGGGCGCTCGTGCAGGAGATCTACCCGCACACGGGCAGGGCAGCTGTGATCGGGTTCACCGGTCCGCCCGGTGTCGGGAAGTCGACGCTGATCGGAGCTGTGACCAAGCTCGAGCGCGAGCTCGATCGGACCGTCGCCGTGCTGTCGATCGACCCGTCATCCCCCTACACCCATGGCGCCCTGCTCGGGGACCGGATCCGCCTTACCGACCACTTCCTCGACCCCGGCGTCTTCATTCGCTCGATGGCGAATCGCGGCGCGCTGGGAGGACTCAGCGAGGCGGCGCTCCAGGCTGCATTGCTGATGGACGCATCCGGTCGCGACGTGGTCCTGCTGGAGACGGTCGGCGTCGGCCAGGCCGAGGTCGACATCATCGATCATGCCGACACCGTCGTCCTCGTGCTGATGCCCGGCTCCGGCGACTCGATCCAGGCACTCAAGGCCGGCGTGATGGAGATCCCCGACGTGATCGTCGTCAACAAGGCCGACCATCCGATGACCGACACGATGATCCGCGAGATCCGCGGCGTGCTCGCGCTCGGTCCTCACGAGGGCTGGCAGGTCCCGATCTTGAGGACGGAGTCGGTCAGGGGCGAGGGAGTCGATCAGCTCGTCGAGAAGCTCTCCGAGCACCGAGCGTTCATCGACGCCGAAGGCACGCTACGAGAGCGCCGCCGGCGAAACCTCATGAACGAGGTGCTCGCGATCGCCACCTACCGGCTCCGGCGCGAGCTCGAGGCGTCGGTACGCGACGATCCCGGGATCCAGGGACTGCTCGACCAGGTCGTCTCGCGTGAGCTCGACCCCGCGACGGCGGCCACGCGGATCCTCGAAGGTCGATAGGCAGACGCGTCCGCGCGGGCAGACCCGGCCGCGCGCCCAGACGCGTCCGCGCGGGCAGACCCGGCCGCGCGCCGAGACGCTCCGCGCGCCCAGACCCGGCCGCGCGCCGAGACGCTCCGCGCGCCCAGACCCGGCCGCGCGCCGAGACGCTCCGCGCGCCCAGACGCGTCCGCGCGCTAGCACCCTATGCGCCCAATGCCCTGGCGATCACCAGCTCCTGGATCTCGTCGGTCCCTTCGCCGATCGTGAGGATCTTCGCGTCCCGGTAGAAGCGGCACACGGGGTACTCCTCGATGTAGCCATAGCCGCCATGGATCTGGACCGCCTCGTCGGCGGCGTGCACGGCGAGCCGACCGCTCTTCAGCTTGGCCTGGGCGGCGACGAGCGTGAAGTTGCGGCCGGCGTCCTTCAGCCATGCCGCCTTATGCACGAGCAGCCTTGTGGCCTCGATCTCCGTCGAGAGGTTCGCGAGCTTCGCCTGGATCGACTGGAACTTCGAGATCGGGGAGCCGAACGCCCGCCGCTCCTTCGCATATGCGAGCGCCTGGTCGAAGGCGCCCTGTGCGAGGCCGACACCCATCGCCGCGACACCGATGCGGCCGATGTCGAGGACGTGAAAGAACTGGCGAAGTCCGCTGCCGCGCGGACCGAGCAGGTTCTCGGCCGGCACGCGGCAATCGGCGAACGAGAGCGGGCGAGTGTCGGAGGCGTTCCAGCCCATCTTCCGATACGGCTCGCCCTGCTCGTATCCGGGCGTGCCGTTGGACACGATGATGTTCGAGATCTCATCCGGTCCGGTCAGCGCCGTGATCACGACGATCCCGGAAATGTCCGTCCCGGCATTGGTGATGAACTGCTTGGAGCCGTTGATGACCCACTCGCCGTCGTCCAGTTCGGCCCGCGTCTTCGTGTTGCCCGCGTCTGACCCGGCTTCTGGCTCTGTCAGCCCGAATGCCCCGAGAAGCTCGCCCCGGCACAGCGGCGGGAGCCACTCGCGTTTCTGCTCCTCGGAGCCGAACAGGTAGACGGGCTGGGTGCCGAGCGAGGTGTGCGCGCACAGCGTGATCGCGACCGATGAGTCGACGCGCGCCAGCTCTTCGACCGTGATCGCGTACGCGAGCGAGTCGCCCCCGCCCCCGCCGTACTCCTCGGGGAACGGGATGCCCATCAGATCCAGTTCGCCGAGCCGCTTCACGATCTCATACGGAAACCGCTTGGTCCGGTCGAGATCCTCAGCGATCGGGGCGATCTCGTGCTCGGCGAACTCGCGCACGGTCTCGCGCAGCAGACGATGGTGGTGATCGATTTCGAAGTCCATACCGAGCATTCTCACACCGGTCGCGGCTTGGCCGGCGACCGGTCGGTCCGGGCCTGTGCGTGGGCCTATCCGGCCGGTCGCGGCTTGCCCGGCGACCGGTCGGTCCGGGCCCGTGCGTGGGCCTATCCGGCCGGTCGCGGCTTGGCCGGCGACCGGTCGGTCCGGGCCCGTGCGTGGGCCTATCCGGCCAGGTCCTGGGCGAGTGCCACCAGCAGGCGCACGCCGACGCCCGTCGCGCCCTTGTCGAGGTACGGGCGTCGCGCTCCGTAGGCGGTGCCCGCGATGTCGAGATGCGCCCATGGGTGCTCGCCGGCGAAGTGGTGCAGGAACTCAGCCGCCGTGATCGCGGTCGCCTCTCGCCGCTCGGTCAGATTCGTCAGCTGCGCGTAGCGGCCCTTGATCATGTCTGCGTACTCGCGGTCGAGAGGCAGCCGCCAGACCCGCTCCCCGGTGGTCTGTCCCAGTGCCTGCAGCCGTCCGGCCAGCGCTTCATCATTGGACATCAGGCCCGAGTACGCCGATCCAAGTGCGACCACGACTCCGCCCGTCAGCGTGGCGATGTCCACGACCCGTTCGGCCCCCTCGCGGATCGCATAGGTGATGCAGTCGGCAAGCACCAGCCGGCCCTCTGCGTCGGTGTTGTTGATCTCGATCGTCGTGCCGTCGAGCGCGCGGACGATGTCCCCGGGCTTGACCGCTTCCGGCCCCGGCAGGTTCTCGGTGGCGCCGACGATGCCGAGCACGTCGAC
>Ga0302325_10001582_pt1 | contig 57641 bp, 52 predicted proteins | sample Palsa_T0_2_FD_201948 | JGI IMG/M metagenome (GOLD analysis project Ga0302325, IMG submission 201948) | Peat permafrost microbial communities from Stordalen Mire near Abisko, Sweden - Palsa_T0_2 | ecosystem: Environmental > Terrestrial > Soil > Palsa > Peat permafrost | place: Sweden: Abisko... | reverse complement strand
GGTCCTGCCCGTCGTCACCGCGTCCCACTTGTTCACGATGATGATCACGCTGCGGCCGCTCTCGTGCGCGTAGCCGCCAATGGTGGCGTCGCTTGCCGTCACCCCGGCGGTCGCGTCCAGTACCAGTAGCGCCACGTCCGCAGCTTCGAGGTGCCGCCGTGCCATCACCACGCTCATCTTCTCGGCCATCAAATGCGTCTTGCCCTTGCGCCGAATCCCCGCCGTGTCGACGAAGCGCATCTGGCCGCCTTCAAATTCCACGACCTCGTCTACCGCGTCCCGCGTGGTTCCCGCGATGGGCGAGACAATCGCGCGGCCCGTGCCTGTGAGGGCATTCAACAAAGTGGATTTGCCGACATTGGGCCGACCAATAATGGCGATCGAGGTCTCGTGTTGCTCAAATTCCCCATGCGTCCGATGCAGGGACTTCGCGTCCAGCAAATGTTCTTCGGGCCCCTCGTGTTCACCGGGCTCCAGTGGCCCACCTTCGAAGATTTCGTTCTCCGTGGCCAGCTCGTCTTCGGTTTCGACCTCATCCGCCGGAATCGCCTCGGAAATCGCATCCAGAAGCTCGCCAATACCCAATCCATGCTCAGAACTGATCGGGTACACTTCGCGAATCCCCAGAGTGCGAAGATTCTCCGCCGCCAACTCCATGGCCTCGCCCTCGACCTTATTTACGGCGAGAAACACGGGTTTTCCGCCGCGCAGCAGTAGCTTCACGAGGTCGTAGTCGGGACTGGCCAGTTCGGTGCGCACGTCGACGACGAGAACCAGGGCAGACGCCTCTTCAAGGGCCACGCGTGCCTGGTTGTAGATTTCCGTGGGAATCAGTTCCGGGTCGTCGGGCACGATGCCGCCTGTATCCACAACCCGAAACCGCCGTCCGGCCCATTCATACTCTCCATAAATGCGATCGCGCGTAATGCCGGGCTCGTCGCCCACAATGGATCGGCGGCTCCGCGTCAGCCGATTGAACAGGGTTGATTTGCCCACGTTCGGCCGGCCAACGATCGCCACCAAGGGCAGCGCTTCCGTGCCGGGATGGGTCGGCATAACCGATCTGCGATAGTTGGGCAAAACATTCTCCCCATGGAATTCGACAGCACTGTCGCACCAGGACAACCGTAAATGATAGCCAGCGCGACCGGCGCAATCGCGAATGTCTCGAGCTCAGAGCCGCGCGCAGATGAGGCGGAGGATCGGCCCTCGACTTCTCATTGAGCGTGGTTCACGCGCCTTCACCAGTCTATCTTCTTCAAAGAGCTTGCATCCGAATCGACAGCTCCGGCGTCCCCACGGCCCGCTCGGGCGACCCTTAACGACAACGAAAATGAGTCCAGTCTCATAATGCCGCGGTTAATGTGGCCATTCCGTTGCCCCCTGTTGGTGCGGGAAGGGGACACGATGCATATTCACGGCTCAAACGCGAATAACTGCGCAGCCAACTTGCACTCTGCCGCGAACGACGTGCGTGCAATCGCCGCCCAGCGCGCTGCAGACGTGCGCAAGCGGCTTTTGAAGAGCGGGCAGAACGTTGAGGTCGAGTTAAGTCCGGACCAGCTCCTGATGATTCGGCAATGGCTAGGCAATCGCCAAGGTCAAGGCCAGACGGACGACCGCGACTCCAGTGGCCCCTACGGCAAGGACTCGGATTTCGGATGAGCAATCGGCCTTGCGGACGCTCGTGAGCCATTACGTTCGGTCAATCGGCATGTGAGCACTGCGAGCCGTTCCCATTCTTACTGTGCCCACTCTGAATAAGAATTCAGGAGGTATTCTCGCGATTTCTCTCGGCACAATCGGTTGTGCCTATATAAACTACAGCAATTCGGATTCCCCAGGAGATCGTTACCCATGCCCAAGTACGTCATCGAGCGCGAGATTCCGGGCGCTGGCGCCCTGACCCCCGATCAGCTTCAAGGTATTTCCCAAAAGTCCTGCAGTGTGCTGCGCAATCTCGGACCCGAGATCCAATGGGTGCACAGCTACGTGACAGAAAACAAAATCTATTGCGTCTATATCGCGCCCAACGAAGAGATGGTTCGCGAGCATGCCAAGCAGGGTGGTTTCCCGGCCAACAAGGTGTCAGAAGTCAAATCCATCATCGATCCCACAACGGCAAACGTCTAGCGACCTCAAAGCGCCATTGGCGGTCGCTTCGCAGTGTGACCGCAGCCGCACCTGCGGACCGGGAGGCTCACTATGATGGAGTGAGCGCCCGGCCCCCGATGGCATCCACTGAAACTACAACCCGCGCCCTGCCCACCCTGCACGAGTTCTTTTCACCGGGCGGCATTTTGTCGCGCTCGCCGCTACCCTATGAGTACCGTCCGGGCCAGTTGGAGATGGCGAAGGCGGTGGAGCGCGCTCTCACCGAACGCCGTCATTTGATTGTCGAGGCCGGTACCGGTACTGGGAAGACCTTGGCCTATCTGCTTCCCGCCCTGCGCACCGGGCAGCGCGTCATCATCTCCACCGGAACCAAGGCTCTGCAGGACCAACTCTATTTTCGCGACATTCCGTTTCTGAAATCGCTATTGGGCGATCTGCGTGTCTGCTACATGAAGGGCCGCGCCAATTATCTGTGCCGGCACAAACTCGTGGCCCTACGCGATCAGCCGATTCTCAGCGGCTTGGAAGAGATCGACCAATACCAGCAGATCGCCGCGTGGGAGCAGACGACCGAAACCGGTGACCGCTCTGAGATTGCAGGCCTTCCCGAGTCGAGCGCGCTGTGGCACAAGCTGGATGCTCGCTCCGACGCATGCCTTGGAACAAACTGCCCCGACTATCGCCGCTGTTTCATCACCGAAATGCGGCGCAAGGCGCTCGAATCGGACATCATCATCGTGAACCATCACCTCTTCTTCGCCGACTTGGCTGTGAAGCAGGAGGCGTCCGGTGCTCCCGATGTGGGTGTTCTGCCGGAGGCTGCGGCGGTGGTGTTTGACGAGGCTCACGAGCTGGAGGATGTGGCTTCAAGTTACTTCGGCCTTTCAGTCAGCAATATTCGCTTCGAGGAACTGGCCCGCGACACCGACATGTTGCTGCATGGCAAAGAGGGTGCGGAGAGAATGCCGGCGGCCACCCAGCAACTGCGCGAGCGCGCTCGCATGTTTTTTGCCGGTTTGCCCATGACTTCCGATGGCCGCCAGCCCTTCGCCGCGCGCGAAGAATTTCTGGAGACTTCGGGCGACCTCTACATGAGTGTCCGCGCCACTCTGAAGCTGATGGAAGCGGAGATGGAGCGGCTCAACGGCGTGGACGAAGCGCCCGGCCTGCGCAAGCGCGTCGCACGACTGCGTTCAGAATTGGAATTCCTGCTCGAATCGAACGCCAGCAACATGGTCTATTGGTTGGAACGGCGCGCGTTCGGCGGGTCGAAAGACGATGCTGGTGCCCGCGCGGGGATCCGTTCGCAATCGAGGACGACGTTCCTGCAGGCCACGCCGATTGATGTCTCGGAGCTACTGCGCGAGCTCGTCTTCGAGACTATCCCTACGGTCGTGCTGACCTCGGCGACACTCACCGTGCAAGGTGGATTTGAGCACATCCGTAAACGGCTGGGACTTAGTGAAGCGCGCGAGCTGGTGGTGCCGTCGCATTTTCGCTATGGCGAACAGGCTTTGCTTTATCTTCCACCCAACATGCCCGATCCACGCGATCCGGAGTTTCCCGAAGCTGCAGGCGAGTGCATTCGCCGGGTGCTCAACCTGAGCCGTGGCCGCGCCTTTTGCCTCTTCACCAGCTACGCGCAGATGCGCGACCTCTACGAGCGCCTGTTGCCGGTGCTCGATTTTCCCATCCTGCTGCACGGCACAGCTCCGCGCAAGGCGTTGCTTGAGGAGTTTCGCATCACGCCCAACGCGGTTCTCTTCGGCACCTCGAGCTTCTGGCAAGGCGTGGACGTGCAGGGCGAAGCACTGAGTTGCGTCATCATCGACAAGCTGCCTTTCGCGGTGCCCAACGATCCGGTCGTACAGGCGCGCATGAAGGCCATCGAAGAAGCTGGCGGCAAGCCATTCTTCGACTATCAGGTTCCGTCGGCGGTGCTCACGCTGAAGCAGGGATTCGGCCGTTTGATCCGTTCTCTTGAAGATCGCGGCGTGCTGGTGTTACTCGATCCACGCATTCGCAAGCAGCGCTATGGACAGACGTTTCTGGCCAGCCTGCCGCCGTATCGGATGACGACGACGATCACGGATGTGGAGAAGTTCTTTGACGTATAAGGAGTTTATGACCATTGGCGTTCGATCCCAAAATCTGTGATGCCCAGCTTCTCGGCGTTCCGCTCCTGGCGGAAATGCGCTATCCTCATAGCACCGAATAAGGTGCTTACATCGGAGGGCGTTCATGCTAGATATCACCACCGACATTCAATCTCTGACGACATTTCGCCGCTCTTCCGGTCAATTTATGCAGCACCTCAAAAAGAGCAAACGCCCCCTTGTACTTACTGTCAACGGGAAGGCAGCGGCCGTTGTGCAGGACGCCGAAGCCTACCAACGCCTGCTCAATATCGCCGCTCAGGCAGACGCCAAAGAGGGAATCAGGCAGGGCCTGGAGGACGAGCGGAAGGGAAAGCTTCAGCCGATACAGGAGTTTTTTGCCGAGTTCGAAGCTGCTAATGGCATACCTCGTTAGAATCACTCCGCGAGCGCGGCTCGACCTTGCCATTCTGTTCCATGATGTCCACGGTAGAGATTCCGAAGCAGGGCTGAAGTGGTACATCGGACTCAAAGAAGCAGTTCTCACTCTGGAGAAGCTGCCCAACGTTGCCCGGCGGCGCCCGAAAACCAGCAACTCAGGAACTTGCTCTACGGTCGCAAGCCACACGTATATCGCGTCATCTACCGCGTTCTTGAAAAGCAGAAGCGGGTCGATGTGCTCCACATCCGCCACGGCGCCCGGCAAGACCTCGCCCAAACCAATCTCAGCTGAGCGACGGCCCCGCTGACGAGCAAGGGAATGCAATTTCCAGTACATCGTTCTCACGCAGGACTGGCACACACCGAATCACACTTCCTTCGCGTCGAGCCATCTCCGCGAGTAGCCCGCTGATTCCACCCGTTGCAAATTAATTCTCCGAATCCGCTACCCTCGATTTTGAGAGGCACCCATGCTCGACGCACTCGGTCCTCGGGCCCAAATTCAGGCCGGCGGCAAGTTTCTTGCTTTCAGGATGTTCGAGTTTAAGTTCCTGAAAGGAGCAAACTTGGCCCAGATCCATGCCCGCAACTCTCCTCAGTTCAAGGATTTGCAGAAAACGCCCGGGGGTGGCGGGGGATAGGGCACTGTCTCCAGATCGGAATAGAGTGGGAGTCGAGCGGTGAACCGTCGAACCGGAAGGAAAAATCGCAGAGCTTCGTCTGGTCGCTCACCGGCAGGGTTGCCATGAAGCAAAGAGCCGGACTGCCCCGAAGGCCCACGACCTTTCTAACTGCCGCAACAGAGCAGGACTCTCGATAGAATCTTGTCTGAGATGAACCAAGCGCAGATTGATGCCTTGAACCGCACCTTCGGTATTCCGAATGTCGTTACAGTGATCTCCGGGAATGGCGGACTACCCAAAATACGGGTGACCGCCTCTTCGGCTTCGGCAGAGATCTACTTGCATGGAGCGCACGTGACGTCATGGCAGCCGGCGAACGCCGACGAGGTGCTCTTTGTCAGCGCACAGTCGCATTGGCAAGATGGCCACGCGATCCGAGGAGGGATTCCGATCTGCTTTCCCTGGTTTCGGTCCAAGGCCGACGACCCCTCGGCGCCAGCCCACGGGTTTGTGCGCACGAGAGAATGGCGGCTCGCGTCTGTGAAAGCCGACGGAGAGTCCGTGGTTGTCGTCTGCTCGACGGAGAGCGATGAATCGACGCAGAGCTGGTGGCCGCACTCGTTTCGCCTGATGTACATCGTCTCGATCGGCAGATTTCTTAAGCTTCAGTTGGTTGTCACAAATACCGGACAGACTTCCTTTCGTTTCGAAGAGGCCTTGCACACGTATTTCCAAGTGAGCCAGGTAGAAAATGTCCGCATTCGCGGTCTCGATCAAGTCACGTATCTGGACAATGTGGATGAGAACCGCAAAAAGACGCAGTCCGGAGACGTAATCCTCACAGGCAAGACGGACAACGCCTACCTCGATGTACGCGGCGCTGCGGAGTTGATTGATCCGGAGCGCCGTCGAAACCTTCGCACAGAGAAGGGCAACTCAGCAACAACCGTCGTCTGGAACCCCTGGCAGGAAGGCGCGGCCTCGCTCAGCGACCTCGGGGACGAAGAGTGGCGGCAATTCGCGTGTGTGGAAGCCAGTAATATTCTCGGCTCGGCCATATCCCTCGCACCAGGCCAGGAGAAGAGCATGCAAGCAATCCTCAGCGTCGTTTCACAGAGCGCGCAGTAAGGAAGCAGTATCGTGGCCTCTATGCAGATCAGCGCCAGCGACGTCCTCGTCATCATCGACGTGCAGAACGACTTCTGTCCCGGCGGAGCGCTGGCAGTCGCCGAGGGCGATGCCGTGCTCTCGCCAATCCATAAAATCGCGCCGCACTTCCAGCACATCGTCTTGACGCAGGACTGGCATCCGCCCGACCACTTCTCGTTCGCCTCAGCGCATCCCGGCAAAAGGCCGTTCGAGCAGATCGAGGCGAGCTATGGCGCGCAGACCCTCTGGCCCGAGCACTGCGTGCAAGGCGCAAAGGGCGCAGAGTTCCATCCGGAGTTGAAACTCCCGCAAGCCGAGCTGATTCTGCGCAAAGGTTTCCGTCGCGAGATCGATTCCTACTCAGCCTTCTTCGAGAATGATCGCACCACCGCGACCGGCCTCGCCGGCTACCTTCGAGAACGCGGCCTCACGCGCGCCTTTTTCTCGGGCCTTGCCTACGACTACTGCGTCGGCTACTCGGCGCTCGATGCGCGCAGTCTTGGCTTACCCGCATTCGTAATCCGCGATGCTTGCCGCGCCATCGACCTGAACGGCTCAGTTGCGGAGATCGAATCCGAATTCGCGAAAGCCGGAGTCACGTCGGTGAATTCGACCGAACTGTCGGCCTGAAGACGAATGCACCGTACAATCGCAGCAGCGCGTTACGTTCACTTCAACTGCCATGTCCCGCAACTTCTACATCCTCGCCGCAACGCTCGGGCTCTTCGCGGTCCTTTCGATGGGCATGTCGCTGGTCCCGTCGAGCTTTCAGCCGGGATTGCCGGCGAATGGTTCGCTGTGGCGCACCGTGTCTCTCGTCCTGCTGCTATCCGGACTTGCATTCGCTCTCATTGGAGTGCTGAGTCATCTTTTTGAGCAAGTTGATCGGCAAAGCGAGCAAACGCGCCAGGCAGCGCGCCGTCAGCGGCGAAAACCGCACGAATAGAGGGTTGCAGCCCCAGGGCAATAGAATGATAGGTGGGATTCTTCCCCGCACAGGATCGGGCCAACGCCGATGTACGAAGTCACTGTAGAGGCGGGTTTTTCTTCAGGGCACTATCTCCGCGATTATCACGGAAAGTGCGAGAATCCGCACGGACACAACTACAAAGTGCGGGTTACTCTGGCCGGGGCGGCGCTCGATGATTCGGGGCTTCTGCTCGATTTCAAGCTGCTCAAGCAGGTCCTCCGTCCGGTCATCAGCCGCATCGATCATCAGATGCTCAATGACCTCGAGCCGTTCACGGTGTTAAATCCCTCGGCCGAAAATATTGCCAAATTCTTTTACGACCAGACCAATCAGCAACTCGAGGGAATGACCCAGGGTCGCGTGCGCGTGAAGGATTGCACCATCTGGGAGACCGATTCGACGACCGCGACCTACTACGAATAGGCCCAACCTACAAGGACTTGTGCGCAACCACGATACGCAAAGGCGGCCACGTACCGGTCCAATCCAGAGGGCACAATTCCACGTCGAGTCCTGCCTTTGCAAACTCAGCCGCATATTGTTTTGTCAGCTTGTAGTCGGATATAACAACCATACCGCCCGGCTTGAGCACGCGGACAATTTCGCGACAGGCCCGGACCCGCCCAGGCTTCTCGTAGATGTTGTGGAGGCATAGATTCGAAAGCACCACGTCCATCGAGCCGTCCGCAAAATTCATCTGCCGTGCATCCTCGCTCTTGATGGTCGTTTTCTCACCGACACCCTCAAGCGCGATATTGGCTTTCAGCGCCTCCGGGCCGTTGCCGGACAGATCTTCGGCGTTCCAAATGTCGATGCCCGTGGCATGCCCGGTGGTGAGGTGCTTAGCCGCGCCAATCAACAACAATCCCCGGCCCGTGCCCACGTCGAGCACGTTCTCGGCGCCACTCCAGGCCAACTTGGCCAGCATCCGATCGCGATGGCGGTATTTGCCGACGAGTGAATAGAGCAGCATCAATCCACCGAATAAGATGAACCAGAGCGCCGGCCACAGGAAGCCAGGGTTCAGCACGAACTCGATATGGGCAATGGTGACGCGTGGAAATGCAAGATCGACGATCAGAAAGACTGCGCCGGCGATGAAGAAATTGCGAATGACATTCGGCGCATCAATTCCATAATTGGGTTTATTGGCCATCGAGGTTCTCCGGGCGCGGCGATGTGCCGTCGAATGAAAGAATCCTATCATTCGATTGATCGCGCGAAGGGAAGCTCGAGAGGGCTAAACTACTTCATCGCGGCTGATTTTGACTGGAGATATTTGTCGAAGGGGATCTCGAAGAAGAACAGCTCGTTGCCGTCCGCATCGCGCAATTTGTGGAGATGCAGCTTGGCACCTTTTAGCGGATCGTCGAGCTGGGAGACGTCATAGAACAGGAAGCCGGCTCGCGTCGTATGCGCCTCCACCACAAGGGCTCCATACTCGAACTCGTCAAAGTCCGCCTCGACATCCTTATTGCTCGCCTTGGGCTTCATATGAATGCTGGGAATCGGGCCGGGCATCGGAATTTTGCCACCTTCGCGTTCCTTGCGCGTCATCAGCCGCTCCACATCTTCGGGCTCGGCCGCCTGGATCCTGTCGCCCGCGGGAGTTTGAAAGAGAATGCGCGCGTCTCGCAAGGAGATAGGCCGGTCACTATTATTCGTCACGATCAGGCGCACGGGCATGACGCCGTGGCTGAGGTAGTCCACGCGGAAGATCGCTTCCTTTTCCTTGGTGTCGTAAGGTTCCGCGGCGATGGCCACTTTTTCTTTGTCGTGCACTTCGACTGCGGCGAATGAAGTGGCGGGCTGCACAGGCGGCGGCTTGTGGTCGTTGGCGACTGCTGGAATCGCCGACCAGATCGCGAGCAGCGGAGCGAACCTCAAAGCCTTCATCGTGCACGACTGTATCATTTTAGGGTTAGACCGAGGGAAGGCGAATTCCGTCACGCATGATTTTGCTTTTCTATAATCTGGCGTTGCTCATGGGGCTGGTCGCCAGCGCGCCATGGTGGCTGTGGCGTACGGCCACCACGAATAAATATCGCGAAGGCCTGGGGGAACGTCTAGGAAAGGTTCCAGCATGGCTCAGAAGTCAATGTGCTGGACGCCCGGTGATCTGGCTCCACGCGGTCTCGGTAGGAGAAGTGCTTGCCGTCAGCCGCCTGGTCGGGGAATTAGATAAAGTTCTGCCGGAAGCGCAGGTGCTGATTTCGACCACCACTCGGACTGGACAGAAGTTGGCGCGGGAGCGCTTTGGAGAGAACCGGGCATTCTATTGCCCCCTTGATTTGCCGTGGGCTGTGAAAGCCTACCTCGATGCGATCAGGCCCCGCCTTCTTGTTCTTGCCGAGACCGAGTTCTGGCCGAATTTACTCAATGGCTGCTTTCGCCGGCAGATTCCTCTCGCCGTAGTCAATGCGCGCATCTCCGACCGCTCCTGGCCTCGCTACCGCATGCTCCGCTGGTTCTGGCAGCCGCAGCTCAGCCGACTCAACCGAGTGCTAGCGCAGAGCGCGACAGATGCCGAACGGCTGAAGGCGATAGGCTGTCTGCCGGAGCGCGTTACGGTTGCCGGCAATCTGAAGTTCGATGTGCGGGCCGCGCAGGAGGCCGAGGCAACTCGATTGCTCAAGGTGCTTGGTCCCGGCCTGCGTTACGTTGTCGCGGGCAGCACGCTGGAAGGCGAAGAAGCTGCACTTCTGGGGGCTTGGCCAAGACTCTTGGAAGCCGACCCGAAGCTCGCAATGGTGCTTGCCCCCCGCCATCCTGAGCGCTTCGCCGCAGTGGTGGCGCTTCTTCAGAAGTGCGGGATCAAATGGATCGAACGTTCGTTCTGGAAGGGCCGTCCGGCAGAAAAGATCGAGCCGATCAGCGCAGGCCAGATCATTCTGCTCGACACAATCGGGGAATTAGCGTCTGTCTATTCGGTCTCGGCAGTCGCGTTTGTCGGGGGCAGCCTCTTTCCTGCGGGCGGCCACAATCCGCTCGAGCCGGCGCAATTCGGAGCGCCCATCGTGATGGGACCGCACTACGGCAACTTTCGCGCCATCGTCGAAGACCTGATCGCGCATCACGCGATACGCGTTGTGCCCAAGGAGGAGCTTGCTGGAGCGCTGGTTGATCTGCTGTCGGATCGGGTTGCGGCCGTGGCTCTTGGTGAACGCGCCAAGCATGTCTTCAATCAGCAAGCGGGAGCGACGGAGCGAGCAGTGCATGCGATTCAAGAGTTGCTCGCGAACGCGGATCAAGCGCGATGAAGCGACCCTGGCTTGCTCCGCTGGTGCCTCTTTACGCTGCGGGCGTTGCCGCGCGCGGCCTTGGCTTGAAACTTGGGTTGGAGCCGGTGCGGCATCTCAGTTGGCCTGTGATCAGCATCGGCAACCTGTCCACTGGCGGAGCCGGCAAAACACCGTTTGCTATCGCTCTTGCACGGCTGCTTAGCGCCGAGGGATATTCCGTAGACATTCTCTCGCGGGGATATGGGCGGCGGAGCAACGATCCGGCGCGGGTTCTGGCCGAAGGATCCGTCGACGAGTTTGGCGACGAGCCGCTGCTGATCGCGAGAGAGACCGGCCTGCCGGTCTATGTGGCTCCTCAACGCTACGATGCGGGCCAGCTGGCCGAAACGGATGCATCAAGGCAGGACGATACCGGCCAAGGCCGGGTTTCGCCAGCCCATATCCTGGACGATGGCTTTCAGCATCGGCAGCTCGCTCGCGACGTGGATATCCTGCTTTTGAATCGCCGGGATTGGCAGGACAGCCTCTTGCCTGCGGGCAATCTGCGTGAAGGATTGCATGCAGCTATGCGTGCCGATGTGATCGCGATTCCCGCGGGCGATCCGGAACTCGAAACTCAGCTTCGCGGATGGGGCTGGAAAGGGCCGGTTTGGCGATTGCATCGTTCTATGGAAGTTCCGACGATTGAAGGCCGCGTCGCCGCATTCTGCGGCATTGCCTACCCGGAACAATTCTTCAACGGCCTGGAGCGTGCTGGATTGCAGCTGTTCGCGCGAAGGGCTTTCCGCGATCACCACCGCTTCACAGCGCAAGACGTGCAAACGCTGGTCTCAATGGGCAGCTCCGCGGGGGCTACAACGCTCGTCACGACGGAAAAGGATGCGATAAGGCTAGGAGCCTTGGCCTCCGGTTTCCCTGCAATGTTGCCGCTCAAGACCGCGCGCTTGCACATTGAAATTGAAAACGAGGCCACCGTCCTTGCATGGCTTGTGAGCCGCCTGGCATCACGGTCCGCAGAGCCATTGCTATGAGAAAATCGGAGTTTGCATACGCAATCCAAGTTTCGGTTGCTCGTGGTTCGGTTGGGTGCCATGGGCGACATTTTGCATGCGCTCCCGGCAGCGACGGCCTTGCGGATGTCGCACCCCGATTGGGTCATCGACTGGGTAGTCGAGCCGAAATGGTGCGCGTTGCTGAGCGCGGTAGGCGCATTGGGCCGTGACACCGGACAGCCCGCTCCGCGGCAGCCGGTAGTCGATCGGGTGCTTCCGGCCTCTGCAAAGCAGTGGGGAAAGAGCCCCTTTGCTCGTCGGACAATTCGCGAGTTCATGGCGCTGCGGCGTGCAATGCAACAAGGCAGATATGACGCCGCCATCGACTTCCAGGGAGCCGTCCGCTCAGCCGTCTTTGGCCGATTGGCCGGCTGCCGGCTGATCGGTGAGGCCGAGCCGCGCGAATGGGTCGCCCGCTGGTTGTTTACCGACAGGATCGCCACGCGCAGCGCACACGTGATCGAGCAGGATTTTGAACTGGCGTCTGCTGTTGCAGGCGACGCATTGAAGCCAGTGCAGCCCTGGCTGCCATTTGAACTGGGCGCCGAGGCATGGGCGGATGGGCTGCTTGCGTCGGCACGCGGGAAGCGCGTGGTGCTCATCAATCCAGGTGCGGGCTGGGGCGCTAAGCGCTGGCCCGTAGAGCGTTATGCCATCGTTGCGGAGGGGCTGATCGGCCGAGGCTGCCGCGTGTTCGTCAACGCGGGTCCGGGCGAAGAGCCGATCGCGGATGTCATCGTGAAACAAACCAACGGCGTGGCCGCGCAGCTCGCCCCGTCGCTCGAAAACCTCATTGCGTTGACACGCCGCGCGGCGCTTGTCATCGCCGGCGACACAGGGCCCCTGCATCTTGCCTGTGCGTTGGAGCGGCCCGTGGTGGGTATCTACGGCCCGACCGATCCGCTGCGGAACGGCCCTTTCGGCACGAGATTCAAGGTGCTGCGGAGCCCCTCCAGCCGACGAGATCATACACGGAGAAAGATGCCTGAGGCGGGCCTCTTGACGATCCAGCCGGACGAAGTGCTGACAGCAGCCGAGGAGCTGCTGTGTGCAGAGGCAGCGTCATGAACAGCCAAGACGCTACTCCAAAGGAGAAAAGCGCGGAGCGCTGGGAGAGAGTGGCGCGGCGCATTCGCGTGCCCCTCGGATTTGTCGTTGCGGCACTCTATATTTTTGAATTATGGCGGCGTGCCCCCGAACCAGTTGCCATTGCCTGGAGTCTGGCGCTGGTGCTGCCGGGGCTTTGGCTGCGCGGCTATGCCGCGGGTTACGTCAAGAAGAATCGTGAACTGACGCAGACCGGTCCCTACGCGTACACGCGCAATCCGCTCTATCTTGGTTCGATTTTGATCGCAGCGGGATTCGCTGTCGCGCTGCTGAGTTGGGTTGTGGCGGCTGCGCTCGCGGTGATGTTTCTGCTGATCTATGTTCCGGTGATCGCTTCGGAAGAGCGGTTTTTACGGGCAACGTTTTCGGAATTCGATGCCTATTGCCGGCGTGTGCCGCGCCTGATTCCGCGTCTGACTCCTGCCGGAGTTTCCACCGTGTTAACGCGGTCAGGTGAAGATTCCTCCGAAGTGAACTTCGGCAACTTCTCATTTGCCCTTTACTTACGCCACCGCGAGTACAATTCAGCTATTGGTGCAACACTGCTTTACCTGAGCCTCCTGTTTTTGCGGCCGGCTCTGGCATTGCTGGGGCGCGGGCTGCGGTGATCCAACTAACCAACCAATTGCAGCAGCGAGCCGCTGCCACTCTCTGGGGCCGGGTAGACAATTCCCGCGCCGCGTAGGTCGAACCTGAAGGAGCCGAGCCTCACGGTGAAGATTCGCACGGCGGTGAAGACGATTTTTTGTGGCATCGCTCTTGCCGCCGTGGCCTACGGCCAGCAGTCTCCGCCGCTTCCGCCGCCGCGCACCGGTTTCACCTTTCCACAGAAGCAAACACTCACTTATTCGGTCGACTGGCGCGTCTTCACGGCCGGTACTGCCGTTCTGCACTTTGAAGCAGCAGGCGATCGCGAGCGTGTGAATGCGACGGCCGACACTGTCGGCGCAATCAATCTGATCTTCCACGTGAGTGACCGTTTTCAGTCGAGCTTCGACCGCGCCAAGGGATGCACGTACGAATTCGACAAGCAGACCGTCGAGGGGCGGCGGCAAATCAATTCGACCCTTCACATCGACTACGGCCAATCGAAATCGATTCTGGATGAAAAGAACCAGGTGACCGGGCAATCCAAGCATGTCGAGGTTCCGATCCCAGGTTGCATGACAGACCTGCTGACCGGCGTATTTTATGCCGCGTCGCAGCCGATGGAAGTTGGGCACAACTTCGTGCTGCCGGTGGTGGACGCGATGCACAATGTGCCGGTGATGATGAAGGTCGAGGGTCGCGAAGAGGTCAAGACGCCGCTGGGGTCATTCAAGACCGTGCGCGTGCAGCCCACAGCGGCGGCCGGCGTGGTGAAGAACCGCGGTAACATCTGGATCTGGTATACCGATGACGATCGCCATCTCCCCGTGCAGATGCGGGCGCGGCTTTTTTGGGGAACGATCACCTTCCGGCTAACCGCCAACGAAAACAAATGAACTAGCCGGGACTAGCCGTCCAGACAATGGCTTCGCGTGGCTTAGATGTGGCGTCGCACTCTCCAAAAGGGTGTTCCACGCATCCAAATTGTTCCACGTGGAACAATTGCGGCATTTGTCACATGTGTTGGCCCGGATTTGCGAAAAATAACGACCCCATCTGGACTTGTCTTGATTCCGAGGGTTGGTGCGGCGCAAGCCGCGTTGGCCGCACCGTAGGTGCTTACTGCATGCGGTAGCGCTCGCGCATCAGGCGCTGCAAACGAGGCCAGAAGATCAGATTGAAGGCGAGTTCCTTGTCAGGGAACATGCCCAGTGCTATGCGGCGCGTATCGGCCACCATCTCCGAGGCTTCTTCGACGGTGACCGAGTGATCCTGCGCGATCACCTGTGTCACCATATTCACCAACATCTGCAGGCGGCGAATCTTGCGGGCTTCTTCCTGCAGTTCTTCGGGTGATTGAGTGGGTGGCTGATTGCCAGCAGCAGAGCTGGAGGGGGAAGCTGGGACGGTGTCGGTCTGCCGCTCCCAGGGAATCTCAGTTGAACCCATGGGCGAATCCTCCTGGGCAGTGGATGAGATTGGCGTGCTTTCTGTGCATCCTAGCATTGCCGGCGAAATTTCTGGCGACGTTGTTTCCGGTGGCTACCGGGAACTTCCACGCGCAGTCAACGTAAAGTGCTTCTAGGCAGCAGAGGGAGAATCAGTGCGACTTGCAATTGAAAGCGTGACCAAGCGCTACCGTAAGGGCGTTGTGGCTTTGCGCGAATTTAGTCTCGACTTAAAGCCAGGCGTATTAGGTCTGCTGGGTCCCAACGGTGCGGGGAAGACGACGCTGATGAGTATCCTAGCTACGATCACCAGGGCCACGGAGGGCCGCGTCCTCTGGAACGACACCGATATTGCGCGCGATCCGGATGTTCTGCGATCGGTGCTCGGTTATCTACCGCAGGATTTCGGCGTTTATCCAAACTTGAATGCGGTGGAGTTTCTCGAGTACCTGGCTGCGGTGAAGGGATTGGACGGCGCTGCCGCGCGGCGGCGGATCGATGAGCTGCTGGACTTGGTCAACCTGACCGATGTGCGGAAGCGGCCGCTTGGAGGCTACTCCGGTGGTATGCGCCAGCGAGTCGGCATTGCGCAGGCACTCCTCAACGATCCCGAGCTGCTGATTGTGGACGAGCCGACCGCCGGCCTCGATCCCGAAGAGCGCGTGCGCTTTCGCAATCTGCTCTCCGACCTTTCCGGCGAGCGCATCGTGATTCTCTCCACTCACATCGTCTCGGATGTGGAAGCCACAGCGACCGACATTGCTCTTATTGCGCAAGGCACCTTGGTGGTCCATGCCACTCCGGAAGAGCTTTTGCGGAGCGTTGAGGGCAAAGTCTGGGAGTGGGTTGTGCCGAGCACGGAGCTGACAGCAGTGAAGCAGAAGTTCCTGATCAGCAGCACAACCCGCCGCAGCGACGGCGTGCATGTGCGTGTCTTAGGCGAAGAGCCGCCCACAAACGCTCAGCCAGTCTCACCTAATCTTGAGGATGCTTATCTTTTTTGCCTGTCGCGTCATCGCGCCGGAGCGCGTGCGGGTGCGGCGGCATGAATCGCTCCCGCATTCTTTACCACATGGTGCGCGCCGACTTTCTAGAACGCGTGCGGCGTTACAGTTTCCTGCTCACGATGGGTTTCGCGATCTATTTGGGCTACGCGGTGTATGCGCGCCAGGTGACGCTGCGGCTCGACGACTATCGCGGCGTGGACAACTCGGCGTGGCTGGGCACGGTTGTCGGCCTTATTGCCACGGTGTGGGTAAGCTTGGTCGGTTTCTACATTGTGAAGAATTCGATCCAGCGCGATCGACGGACACGCGTGGGGCAGATCCTGGCGGCGACGCCGATGAACAAGAGCTTCTATACCCTGGGAAAAACATTCAGCAATTTTGCGGTACTTGCGGTGATGGTGCTGATTCTGGCTCTTGCAGCGGTTCTTATCCAAATCCTGCGCGGCGAAGAGACACAAATCGCGTTGGGCGCGCTTCTATCTCCGATTTTGCTGCTCGGGCTCCCCGCAGTGGCTGTGGTCGCGGCGCTGGCTGTGCTGTTTGAGAGCCTGCCTGTGCTGCGCGGCGGCGTGGGCAATGTCTTCTATTTCTTCTTCTGGACGGGGCTGATCAGCATCAGCGTGACGCTTGTGACCGGAACTCAGCAGCCAACGGGCCTGCACGCGCTCCAAGATTTCACGGGCATCGCCGTCGTGATGGGGCAGATGCAGACGCAGTTGCATGCACTCGATTCGCAGGTGAGAAGCGCCGCGTCGTTCGGCTTCGGCAACTTTCACGCGACGACGAAGACGTTTCTCTGGACGGGCATTCACTGGACACCGGCTTTGCTGTTCGGGCGGGCTCTGTGGCTCGCAGTGGCGGCGGCGCTGGCGCTGCTGGCCGCCGTTTTCTTTGACCGGTTCGACCCGGCAGGTAACGGACTGCGACTCGGGAGAAAGCAGAAAAGCGTTGCGAGTAACGCCGATGTTCTCGATTCACAAAGCAGTGGAGTGGAGCCGGCGCGCGCGTCTGCTTTTCATCTCACGCCCTTGTTGCGCGATGCGTCGAATCGGCAGACGCGCACGCGATTCTTCTCGCTGATCGTTGCCGAGTTTCGCTTGTTGTTTCGAGGTCATGGCTGGTGGTGGTACGCGGGGGCGGTCGGATTGTTCCTCGGCTGCCTGTTGTCGCCAGTGGGTGCGGCCCGTTCCGGCGTCCTGGTTGCCGCATGGATTTGGCCGGTGCTTTTCTGGTCGCAGATGGGCACGCGGGAAGAGTCATTCTCGACGGGGTCCTTAATCTTTTCGTCTCCGCGCGCGGTTCCGCGCCAACTCTTGGCCATGTATGCGGCGGGCGTGCTGCTGGCTGCGCTTACCGGCGGCGGCCTTGCTCTGCGTCTGCTGTTCGCCGGGGATTTAAGCGCGTTGGCCGCGTGGGGCGCAGGCGTGCTCTTCATCCCGTCGATGGCCCTCGTACTTGGCGTGACCACCGGAAGCCGCAAACCCTTTGAGGCTCTCTACACCGCCTGGTGGTACGTCGGTCCGCTGCACCATATTCGCCAACTCGATTTCATGGGAACGACGGCCCAGTCGAGCACGCCGGTGGGCTATTTCGCGGTTGCGGCGTTGCTGGTGCTGGCGGCTTACATGTGGCGCAGTGTGCGCCGGGCTTACGCGTAAGACATGTCCGCTGAATGGGACGATTCTAGTGGGATGTGATGCGTAGGCGCTGCGAGGCGTGGTTGTCGTTCCATCCGATGACGCGGCCATCTTCGAGGAAGACTTCCGAGCCGCCGTAGGCCAGCTTGTCTTCAGAGAGCATGGTCGGTGTTCCTTGCACGGCGATGACGTCGTTCTTCGGCGAACCGATGGTGAAAGTTGTGAGCCGCAGATCGAAGTGACCCTGCGGCCAGAGTTTAACGCGAAGGGGAATCAGAGCCGGGTCGACACTCCATCCGGCGACCACTCCTTTACGGAGATAGAAGACGGCGTTACGGTATGTGAGCGTGCCGGCAGTGGACGAGACGGGTGGGCCCATGACCGTCATCACCTCGTCTTTGGTGAGTCCGACGGTGACGTAAGGCATGGGGATGTGCGGAGAGGGGATTGAATTGGCGGACGCCCCTGCGGTTGAGGCATTGGGTGACGCGGCAGCTGAGGATTCAGTGTCGGCCTGGGGCGAAGGCGCTGTGTTCGGCGGGCTGAATCGGTGGAGGACATGCTCCGCGTCTTGCTTCGCTTCGGTCACGTTCGTCTGCAAGGCGAACAAAAGCCGGGAGCGGTACGGGCCATAGATAGTCGCGGTGGTGGGGTTGGTCGAGAGCCACGCATCGAGTCCGACAAGCATTAGAGCAGGAATTGCCAGTCCGATGATTAGGAGGCTGCAGCGCACAAGGATGCCGGAGGCGAGGAGCGGGCCCAGGGGATCGCGACGGCGCGCCTGGCGGGCGGGTCGCATTGCGACTTCCCGCGTTGCGGGTCTTGGCTTGGGACGTTCACGGTCCTTGACCTCGGGGATTGATCGAATGTAGGCGTACGCGGCATTAATCGACTTGAGCCTCTCTTCTGCTGCGCTTTTGAGCTTTGGGTCGCCGGGGAAGCGGTCAGGGTGCCAGACTTTGACCAGGAGCCGGTAGTTGGTTTCGATATCTTTCCTGGTTGCGTTGGAGTCGAGTCCCAAGGTGCGCAGAGCCTGGCACCGCGCGCAGAGAGCGCCTTCCTGTTCGATCGCGTTTCCGCACAAGCAGGTCGTCATTGGATTGGGCAGCCGCGGCTGCCTTGGTGTTTTGAATTGCGAGTCGATTATAAAGCGGGTGGGGGCACGGTTTCGGTGATCCAGAGTTACGAGGGCTGGTGCATTCGTGGGATTGAGTTTTGGCGCCGGCGTGCGACAAGGAAACGATGTCGAACTGGGCGAAGCGTGTCGATTCCGTAGAATAGGATTGGATGGCTTTTACCGAACAATACGATGTGGTGGTAGTGGGTGCTGGGCACGCCGGGTGCGAGGCCGCGATGGCTGCGGCCCGCATGGGCTTGAAGACGGCGCTGATCACGATGAATCTGGACCTGATTGCGCAGATGAGCTGCAATCCGGCGATTGGCGGAGTCGCAAAGGGGCATTTGGTTCGCGAGGTGGATGCGCTGGGCGGCATCATGGGCGAGGTGGCCGATGCGGTGGGCATCCAGTTCCGGTTGCTGAATACGTCGAGGGGGCCGGCGGTGTGGAGTCCGCGTGCGCAGTGCGACAAGCAGCTGTACCGCGTGAAGATGCGCGAGGTACTGGAGGGGCAGGCGGGGCTGCATATCCGGCAGGCGGAGGTCGTGGATCTGGTGATCGACGACAGGGATCAGGGATCAGGGATTAGGGGTCAGGACAAAAAGCAGGGACTAGGGACTGAGGGACTCGGGACGCAGGGAGTCGATGTTCTGGGAGAGTTGCCGCGGCCCGTTCGTCCGAGACGTCGCGTACTTGGGCTGAAGCTGCGCGATGGGCGGAATCTGCTGGCTGGGGCGACGATTATCACCACTGGAACCTTTCTGAATGGGTTGATTCACTGCGGCGAGGAGCGGTACCCGGCTGGGCGTAGTGGCGAACCCGCTTCTGTGTTGTTGGGTGAGGCGCTGCGGCGCCTGGGGCTGCGGACTTGCAGACTCAAGACGGGAACGCCACCACGGCTGGATGGACGGACGATCCATTGGGAGCGGTTTGAGGAACAGCCCGGCGATGCGGAGCCTACGCCGTTTAGTTTTCGGACGAAGAAGATTGTGCAGCCGCAGGTGAGCTGCCACATCGCGTTCACGACGCCGGAGACGCTGCGCCTGATTCGCGAGAATGTGCACCGCTCAGCGATGTATTCGGGGCGGATTGAGGGCATTGGACCGCGCTATTGTCCCTCGATCGAAGACAAGATCGTCAAGTTTCCCGATAAGACGCAGCATCAGTTTTTTCTGGAGCCGGAGGGGCTGAACACGCACGAAGTGTATGTGAATGGGATGTCGACCTCGCTGCCGATGGAGGTTCAGTGGCAGATCGTGCATTCGATTCCGGGCCTCGAAGATGCGGAGATGCTGCGGCCGGGGTATGCGATCGAGTACGACAGCGTGGACGCGACGGAGCTGGATCGGACGCTGCGTGTGAAGAGTATGGAGGGGTTGTACCTCGCAGGACAGATCAACGGGACCAGCGGCTATGAAGAGGCTGCATGCCAGGGCATTATGGCGGGCATCAATGCGGCGTTGTGGCTGAAGGGCGAACCGTCGTTCACGATGGACCGCACGGAAGGCTACACGGGCATTCTGATCGATGACTTGATTTCGAAAGGAACGAATGAGCCGTACCGCATGTTTACGTCGCGGGCGGAGTTTCGGCTGCATCTGCGGATCGACAATGCGGACCGGCGGCTGACCCCGTATGGACGGAGGCTTGGGCTCATTGGCGATGAGGCGTGGGCGGAGTACGAACGGAAGCAGTCGCGCATGGCGGCGCTCAAGCGCATTCTGGTCTCTGGCAAGGTGGATGCGGCTCGATTGGAGTCGTCTGGATTCGGCGATCTGACGGCGACTGCGGGTTCGACATGGGCACAGCTGCTGAAGCGGCCAGAGGTGACGATTGAGCCAGTCATGCGCGCCGTTCGCAGTGAACTCGCAGCCGAACCGTTGTTGGCCGAATTTGCAACGAATCTGCTCCAGGAATCGGCGCCGGAGAGCCGCGAAGCGCGAACCGCTCTTCGCAACGAGGCGCGGGCCGTGGAAACGGAGATCAAGTTCGCTGGCTATCTCGACCAGCAGAAAAAGTCGATTGAGAAGCTAAAGGCCGCCGAGGCAGTGACGATTCCGGAATGGATCGAGTACGGCACAATCAGCGGGCTATCGCGCGAGATGCGCGAGACGCTGGAACGGGTGCGCCCGAGCACCATCGGGCAGGCGAGCCGCATTCCGGGCGTGACGCCGGCGGCGCTTAGCCTGGTGCATGTGTCGATACGCTTGCAGGGTGCAGGGCGGGCTGCTGCTTCCGCGGACTGACCGGGCTTTGGCAAAGGTTGGGGTAGAGTGAGATATGCTCCGTTCTTTTCTTGTTGCTCTGCTGCTCTCTTGCGCAACGCTGCGTGGCCTTGCTCAAACCGCTAACTCACTTCCGGTTCGCGCGCGCGATCTTGGTGTCCCTTTCGATGGCGCTCCGGGTCTGCTGAACGCCATCACCGATGTGGCTGGAGTGGAGGTGGGTGCGACCACGCTTATCCGCGGCGAAGGTGCGCTGAAGGTTGGTGAAGGCCCGGTGCGGACTGGCGTCACGGTGATTCTGCCGCGCGGCGCGAAGAATGCCGATCCCGTGTATGCCGGTTGGTTCAGTTTGAATGGCAACGGAGAAATGACCGGAACCACGTGGGTGGAGGAGTCAGGATTTCTCGAAGGACCGGTCGCTCTGACAAATACACATAGCGTGGGAATAGTGCGCGACGCGGTGATTGCGTGGGGGTTGAAGCACGGCGCGCTGCATCAGGATTGGGCGCTGCCGGTCGTCGCCGAGACATGGGATGGGTGGCTGAACGACATCAACGGGTTCCATGTAAAGCAGGAAGACTTGTTTTCCGCGCTCGACTCGGCCAAGGGTGGCGCGGTGGCTGAAGGGAATACCGGTGGTGGAACCGGCATGGTGTGTTACGGCTTCAAAGGCGGTACCGGCACGGCTTCGCGTGTCCTCGCGAAAGACGATGGCGGGTTCACCGTAGGTGTTCTAGTGCAATGCAACTGCGGACGGCGGCCGCAGCTGACGATTGCGGGAGTGCCGGTGGGCAAGGAGATTCCGCAGGACGTGCCTTATGCGGAACTCTCGCCACAAGCGACTCCCCCGGGAGACGAGACGCGCGGCGATGTCGGATCAATCATTATCGTGATCGCGACGGATGCGCCGTTGCTGCCTCATCAACTAAAGCGACTGGCGCGAAGAGCCGCGTTGGGGTTGGCTCGCACAGGATCTGTTTCAGGGAACGGATCGGGGGATATCTTTATTGCGTTTTCGACCGCCAATCCCCATGCCGATGCCGAGCCCGGGCCGAACACCATCGAGACTGTTTCGAATGCACGCATCAGCCCGCTCTTCAGTGCGACGGTAGAGGCAACCGAAGAGGCCATTGTGAATGCGATGGTGGGCGCGAAGACCATGACCGGTATCGACGGCCATACGGTGATCGCGCTGCCGCATGAGCAACTGCGGCAGGTGCTGCAGAAATACAACCGTTGAACCGTTAAGGGATCGCTCGGCTGGCTGCTAAAGCTGAGGGGCTGTCTTACTGCGCGCTCTTGTCGCTCTTTGTGAAGAGGGGAATATGGAACGGAAGCTCCGCGTTCGACTGCTTCTTGCTCTTTGTGGTTGCGTCAGTGCGGAGCGAAGTGCGTTGCGAATTGATGCACGACCATCCGCCTCGCAGGCGTTCGAAGACATGCGTGAAAACGCCTTTTTCAACCACTGGGCCACCGTTCGCCGCTTTGTGGTGGAGCAAGTACGTGCCGTTGGCCACAGCGGTGTCACCCAGCAGGCGGACGGTGATCACTTTCTGATCCAAGTGCAGCGTCTTATCTTCGCCGCCAATGAGATCGGCCAGCTGCTGATTGCGCGTGGTAATATCACCGTTTGCCGATACGTCGACAAAAAGAGGCGACAAGACGAGCTCGAGGCCGTACTGATCGCGCATGTTGATCGCGTTGGACCAGTTGTCTTCAATTCTCTGGAATTGAGTGATCTCGGGCGATGCGGTCGAGGTGACGGCGACGGGGGTGGTGGCCGCAGCGGGACTCTGAGCAATCGCAGAAATGGAAAGAAGAACAACAGAAAAACAAACCGCAATCCGAATCATAGGTAGGACGAACTCCCAGTCTTCATCATATCTCTTGGACTGTGGCTGACGGTGCCGGGAAGCGGCAAAAGAGCCAGCCTAAGCTAGTTCAGCATTTGCAGCTGGTGAGGCTGAATCACGGTGACCAGCGAATCCTCGATGGAAATCCAGCCATCCTTGCGAAACTGACCTAAAGTGCGCGTGACTGTTTCCCGGGTCGTGCATGCCATGGAAGCCATCTCCTCGTGGGTCAGCAGCAGCGGAAAGCGGAACGCGTCCCCATCGAGATTCTCTCCGATCTGGTGACCCAGCTCAAGCAGCAAGCGCCCAAGCCGCCCCGCAACGGTCTCGGCCAGCGAAATGCGGCATGCATCCTGCAAGGCAAAGCGATACTCCTGGCAAATGCACTGCACGGCGTGCATCTGGGCCTCCTTGTGGCTGCGCAGGAAGTTGAGAAATCGCTCCCGCTCGACGGGCCGAAGCTGCGCGGTAGTCAACGACTCTGCCGAGACTTCGTAGAGGCCATGCGCGAGCACGGCGTACAGGCCAAGGAGGGAACCAGGTCCCGCGACGCGAACGATCATCTGCCGGTCTTGCGGACGCCCGGCCGTCAGCTTGAAGTAGCCCCCACAAATCAGGTAGAGACAGCGCGCTTCTTCACCCTCCGTGAACAAAGGAGCCTGGGCAGGAAGGGAAATTGTGCTGGTGACCAGTTCCAGGTCGGCGAGAACGGCGCTGCCCAAAGAACAAAACCAGCCTGGACGGCGATGCGCGCAGGCAGCACAGCCCACGGGAGCCTGCCTTGGGCCATTCTTCGGTTTCCTCTGGATGCCTACCGGCAATTCCGCGTCTGCCATCACCTTGCCCCGTCTGCCGCCGACGAGAGACTCTCGGTCTCCTGCGGCTGCCCGCTCAGCGGCTCAGGATGGCTGCTGAGGTGAAACTCCACGGCCTCCGGGAAAGAGACTTTTCGCTTCTTTGGAGTCTGCCGTATGGCGGGATGCAACGGATGTGATGGGCCTCACGTGTCTTCGCGTGGCGAGAAGTGAATGTCGTGTCTTGGGAGCATCTTCTGCTTCCCTGCGTTCAAATTCGATCGCAGCCACGGAACTTGGAGTGATGGGCGCTACTTTTGCGTCGTGGAGCGTCTCCCGCAGGTTCTGCAAATTCAACGAATTGGCTCGCGGTTCGCCAGACTGCGCGATATGTGATGAAGGTCACCGAAACCAAACTACGAAAGACGTAGGATGCAGCGCATGAGGTGATGCTCCGCACAAAGAGCACCTTCGAACTAGCGAGACCACAAAACCTGCCGGGAATTCATGGCTACCACGCCAACCCGCAGATCCTGGGCGAGCTGATTGAAGGCGGCTACGAGAGCTCCCAAGGTGGTATTTGATGCATATCGAAGGGCCAGCACGGCGATTGTTCATTAAAAAGGCTCCGAAGAATTTCGCGGGGCTCCGCATTTGTCTCATACTTTTGCTGGGCGCATTCATGCTTTGCGCCACGGCAGGGGCTGCTCCTGCAAAAGGAGACAAACCGGCCGGCACGCAGGCAAAGCAAGCCGACCCCTCCGAATATGTGGGCGCGGAAGTCTGCGCGACCTGCCACGAAGACACTGCCAAAAAATTCGCCGACAATCCGCACATCAAGATCGCGGAGATGCATGGCAAGACCGGGGTCACCTGCGAAGGCTGTCACGGACCAGGTAAGGCACACGTGGACGGCGGCGGTGACAAGTCCAAGATTTTCGACCCCGCCAAAGCTTCGGCCAAGGACGTGGACGCCACCTGCCTGACCTGCCACGCGGGAACGCATCCGAACTTCGAACGCTCACCGCACGCCAAGGCCAATGTGAGCTGCATCAGCTGCCACAGCGTGCACAAAAGCGACGAAAAAGCGGAGCACTTGCTGGTTGCTTCGCAGCCAACTCTGTGCTTCCAGTGCCACGCCGATCAGAAGTCGCAGTTCTCGATGCCTTTCCACCACAAGGTGAACGAGGGTGTCACGAGTTGCTCGGACTGCCACGATCCGCATGGCACGTTCGATGGCAAGAACCTGAAGACCACGGCCGACCAGAATGCGATTTGCACAAAGTGCCACACGGAGACGCGCGGGCCTTTTGTTTACGAGCATGCCGCGGTCAAGGCAGAGGGATGCTTGGGATGCCACACTCCGCACGGATCGCAGAATGCCCGGCTCTTGAATATGCCGAACATCAACGGGTTGTGCAATCAGTGCCATAGCCCGGTATCGGCCGGCACGGTTCACGCGATGAATGCAGGATCTTCGGAGCTGACGCCGTGCATCAGCTGCCACACCTACATTCATGGGTCAAACATGAATGCGGCGTTCCTCAGGTAGGAGTGATGGAGCCCGGTCGCGCCCGTCCGGCACAGGGGAAATGCGCGGCCGGGATCCGGTCTGAACTGCGCGCGCGGTTTCAAGATTTTGGTTTCAGCAAGACTGGTTTTTTTCAAGTGAGGCTTTAGATGAAGAAGATAGGCTGGTTTTCTACCGCAATCATCCAGCGCATCGCCGGCGGCATGGGAGTCGCCATTTTATTGATGACAGCGGGTGTCGCTGCCGCTCAGAAACCTGCGTCGGACGCCCCAATGACGGCTCCGAATGGGTACGTGCTCCATCAGAGTGTTGACCTGGGAGGGCGCATCAGCAATCCGACCGGCAGCGCGGCCATGTACGACACGTTGGTCAATTTGCAGTCCGGGCCGCGCGTCCTTGGCGAGACCTTTGTGATGCATGCGCTTCCTGGCACCAAGAATACTCTTGTCGATTCCATCAGCGCCTTCGGCAGCGGCTTCGGCGGCGATCCTTATAACTTCGCCAAGCTGGATGCATCCAAGGGCAAGGTCTACGAGTTCTCGGGATTGTTCCGCCGCGATCGCCAATACTTCGACTACGATCTGCTGGGCAATCCGAACATTCCCGGGGGGCAGTCCATTCCAATCGGGCCTGCCGCCGCGCCGACGGGATCGTTTGCATGGCCGCAGGTTTTGCAATCGCCGGTGCTGTTCAACACGGTGCGCCGCATGACGGACACCAACCTTACCATCTTTCCGATCTCGAAAGTGACGTATCGGGCAGGGTACTCGCAGAACATCTTCCAAGGGCCGACCCTGAGCCCCAGCGGTTATCAATTCGCCAAGTACGATGCGATACTCCAGGAGTATCAGCGCAACAGCAGTGATGATTTCACAGGAGCGATCGACTGGAAGCCCGTGCAGAGTACTAAGCTGACGTTTGAAGAGGAGGTCACCCACTACAAAGCAAACTCCTACTTCACATTGGCTCCCGGCGACTTCAACGTGCAAGAGGCGGATGGACTTCAGGCAGCGCTGACCGACTTCGACAGCCTTACGCCCTATCCCACAGCGAGTTCCTGCAACGCGAACAGCATAGGAACTACGCCCATTCTTTCAGCGCCGTCGACGCCCGGCGGCTTGCCGGTCATTAATGCAGCTTGTGCCGTTGTCACCAACTACTTGCGCTCGCAGCCGACCCGCATTCTCTATCCCACGGAGATCTTCCGGTTGCAGAGCACTAGCGTCAAAAATGTCGCGATGAACGGCGATCTCCGCTACACGCTCGCGAACATGAACATGCCGAATTACTACGACAGCTACCAGGGCCTGAATGGGACGACTCGCTCGCTGACGTATATTGGCAATGCGAGTGCAAAGCGCGCGGTATTAGCAGCAGATTACGGCATCGTCTGGCAGGCGATGAAGGCGTTCAGCCTCTCCGATCAGATTGACTACTCCAGCGTGCATCAACCAGGAACCGCCGTCATCACCAGCGGAACCACCCTTTCGACGCCCGCGACTGCGGGGAATGAAACCATCACCTACGCAGGCGCGTTGAAAACGACTGCCGCTGCCGTTGGCGCCTCCACATTTGAAGGCAGCCCCGCCGTCGGCACGCCGCAGACTGGTTACTTTGGCCAGAATTTCCTCACCAACAACCTGACCGGCACATGGGAAGCGTCGGCGCGAACGACGCTCTCGCTCACCTACCGTTTCGGTGCGCACACCATCGCTCAGGGTAGTCCTCATAACACCGCGTTAGCCGTCGGTCAGACGTCAAACGGAACTGTGACCATCAACGAAAACTGTGGAATCCTCGCCGCCGCGGTAAAGCCCGCCGCCAATTGGGATCTCAATGGTTCGGTCGAAGTGCTCTACGCCGATAACGCTTTTACCCCGGTGGGGGCGCGGCAAACGAAGCATTACAGAGTGCACACCATCTACAAGCCAAAGCCATGGGCTACGGTCTCGGGCGCCTATAACGACCTGGAACGGCACAACAATACGAACAACAACCAGGCGGCAATTGCTGCAGGCGATGACCCGTACGAAGGCCCGCTCGATCACGTGGATTACAGTCGGATCGCTAGTGTAGGCGCGGTGTTGTCTCCCAATGAGCATTACGGGCTCGATTTCAACTACTCCTACAGCGATGTGTACACGGCAACCAACATCTGCTTTGACAATGGCGCACAGAACGCCTCGACCAAGGTGGGGCTGCCTGGCACTGCAACGACCAACAGTAGCGGCGGCCCGAATGTGTGCCCCGGCGTCTTTACAAGAGGCTCGACGACCCAGCTCGCAGACTGGTTTGGCCGGGACTTCATGAGTGCCCCCACGCAGTACGGATCGGTGGCCTTCACGATTTCGCCCGTGGCCAAATTTCATTCCAGTGTCGGCTATCGCGTCAGCGACGTGAACGGAAATCAGTTCTTTACAGATGCGCGAGCAGTTAACGGCTCACTCAACTCGAAATACCAGACGCCTTATGTGAACCTTGCATGGGCGATTCGACCCGGATTGATTTGGAAGGCGGAATACAACTACTACGGGTATGGCGAAGGCGGCTCATCCGGGCCGGTGGACTGCAGTACGTCAACGTCTCTGACATCCACGGTCGTTCCCTGCGCCACATTGTCGTCTCCGACGGGACTAACCGAACCGACCTCGGGTCTGACCGCACCAAGGACGTTTCATGCGAATAACGTGACCCTAGGAGTTCATTACGAGTTCTGACACGGATTCTATTCCGCGAACGCAGTTCGAGGAATGTAGGGTGAAAGAAGATTGACGATGAAGATCAAGACTGGAATAACGCTGGTGGCTTTGATGACGGCTGGAACGATAACCACCGCCTTTGCGCAAGGCCCGGGAGCGGACATTTACAAAACAAAATGTCAGATGTGCCATGGCGCAACGGGGTTGGCCGATTCCGGTGCGGGCAAAGCGATGAAGGTGAAACCGGTCTCTGACCCGTCAGTGAAGAAGATGACCGAAGAACAGATGATCGAAGCCGTCCGAAACGGTATGGGTAAGATGCAGCCATACAAAGACAAGCTGACGGACGCCCAGATCAAGGACTCGGTCGGCTATTTCCGCTCGTTGACAAAGTAGAAAACGGTAAGATCGGCGCGGATCTGCAAGACACGCGCCGGAATCGAACGAAAGATTGCGACTCGATCTCGACGGCTCAGACGCTTTCCCGCCTGGGGTGTTAGGGTTCAGTGTGCAGCGGATGTCTGGATAGAAAGTGCGATCCCGCTCGAAGCGTGGAAAGCACGAAGGAGTTTTGAAATGACAAAGACGATGCGATCAATGGTGGCACTGGCCGCGGCTATGTGCATGGCTGGTTCGGTGGGTTTCGCCCAATCCTCGGGTGAAGCGGTCTACAAGGCGAATTGCCAGAGTTGTCATGGAAGTTCGGGGACGCCAAGTCCCGGAATCGCGAAAATGATGGGCGTGAAGGCCGCGTCTGATCCTGACATCAAGAAGCTCTCCGCGGAAGACGAGTTTAACTCAGTCAAGAATGGCAAGGGAAAGATGAAGCCCTTCAGCAGCAAGCTCACCGATGCGCAAATCAAAGACGCCGTGGCGTATTTCCGCACTTTGAAATAGGCATTGCGGGCCGCCTGTGATGGGCGGTCATCCTTTTTGTTCCATGGGGGGCATCTTGTCCGCGTTACAAAAATTCCGTGAGAACTGGGTTCGGCCTGCGCTGTTCTTCGGTAACAATCCCATCAGCCTGGCCGGCGGCGCCATCACCACAGCGTCCGGCGTAACCATGATCGGTTACTGGCTGGTGGAGTTGATCGGCCGCCCGAACGAAAATCCTTATCTAGGAATCATCTTCTTTCTGATCCTCCCGGCGCTGTTCATCGTCGGCCTTGCGCTGATTCCTATTGGCATTTATCTGCGCCGCAGAGTGCTGCTGAAAGCCGGACAAATCCCGGCAGCGTTTCCCAAGGTAGATTTCAACGATCGAATCTTTCGCCACGGCGTCGATATTGTTCTGCTCGCGACGATTGTGAATCTGCTTGTGGTCTCAGTTGCGAGCTATCGCGGCGCGGCCTACATGGATTCGCCCCAGTTCTGCGGGCAATCGTGCCATGTAATGCATCCTGAATATACCGCGTACAAAATCTCCGCGCACTCGCATGTGGCTTGCGTCGATTGTCACATCGGTACCGGCTTTTCGTCTTATTTCGCTGCAAAGGTGAACGGCACCAAGCAACTTGTAGAAGTTACCTTCCACCCGATTGCGCATCTGGCACCGAAGATCATCCCGGACTATCCCACGCCCATCCCTTCTCCCGTACAGAACCTGCGTCCGGCTCGGGAAATCTGCGAAGCATGCCACACGCCGGCGAAGTTCGTTGGCGAGAAGCTGCTGGTCAAATCGAGTTTTGCCGACGATGAACAGAACAGTGAAACCCAAACTGTGGTGGTGCTGCACCTCGGCGGCCAGGATTCTCTCTCGCATCTGACCGGCATTCACGGCGTTCATCTGGGCCACATCGAGTACATCGCAACCGATCCCACGCGCACGACGATTCCCTGGGTGCAGCGGCGCAACGCAGACGGTTCTGAGATAACCTATTCTGCCTCGACGCTCAAAGGCGCTATGCCGCAGGGCGAGCGCCGTGTGATGGACTGCATCGACTGCCACAATCGCGCTTCGCACACGTTTGTCACTGCGGAAGAAGCTTTGAACCGGGCCATGGCCGAGGGAGCTGTGAGCCCGTCGCTTCCATGGGTGCATAAAGAGGGACTCGTGCTGCTGAAGGCCGAGTACAGCAGCCAGGACGAAGCGCACGCCATGATTCCCGTGCAGCTTGAAGCGTTTTACCGAAGCGGCAATCCGCAGGTGCTGGCGGCGAAGTCCGATCTGGTCAAGAGAGCCGGGGAAGAATTAGCGACGCTCTACAGCCAGAATGTCTTTCCGGAGATGAAGGTCACCTGGGGAACCCACCCCAATCACATCGGGCACATGAGTTATCCAGGTTGTTTCCGCTGCCACGATGGCGACCATAACGCCAAAGACGGCACCGCGATCACACAGGATTGCGCCGCATGCCACAACCTGCTGGCTGTGGACGAAACCAAGCCGAAGGTCCTCACAGACTTGGGAATCCAATAGTAGGGATTCAGGGGAAGCTCGACAAGAGGCGGCCAACGTATCGGCCGCCTTTTTTCGTGTGTCAAGTCTAGGTCACATGAGCGTGATAGGCTGGCTCTTCGCCTTGAAGGAGTTTCTTCACTATGTCGAATGGGAATCCAGTGCATTTCAACCTCATCGCAGCAGCTCACGCGGTCATGATCGAGCGCGGCTTTCAGCCGGAATTTCCCAAGGGAACCGATGACCAGTTGGCTGCGATCCAAGCACACCCCGAGACACCGGCAGCGCCACGCGCACAGGACCTGCGCAGTCTGCTGTGGTCCTCGATCGACAACGACACATCGAAGGACCTGGACCAGATTGAGTGGGCGGAGCAATTGCCAGACGGGGGCATCCGCGTGCTGGTCGGTGTGGCGGATGTGGACGCGCGCGTCGAGAAGGGCTCGGTGATCGATGGCCATGCGCGCAGCGAAACTACATCGGTCTACACGGGCGTCCAGGTCTTTCCCATGCTGCCGACGCAACTTTCCGAGGGCATTACGTCGCTGAACGAAAACAAAGATCGCGTGGCCGTGGTGATCGAGTTCACCGTGGATTCAACCGGCGCCGCATCGGACGGCAAAGCGTACCGCGCACTGGTGTGCAATCGCGCGCAGCTAGCCTACAACGGCGTTGGCGCGTGGCTTGAGAATCGCGGTCCCGCGCCCGCCAAGGTCGCCGCAAGCGCCGATTTGGCGGCGCAGCTCAAACTACAGGACAAGGCAGCGCAGTGCATGCTCAATAGCCGCTTCCAGCATGGAGCGCTTGACCTCGAGACGATCGAGACGCGGCCAATCATGCTCAAGGATCAGGCGGTCGAAATTGCAAGCCTAGAAAAGAATCGTGCCACTTCTCTGATTGAAGAATTCATGGTGGCCGCGAATGGTGTGATTGCCCGGACTTTCGAAGGTGGAGGCGTGGCGTCGATCCGCCGCATCGTTCGCACTCCCAAGAGATGGGATCGCATTGTCGAACTGGCCAACGGGCTCGGGACAAAGCTCCCGGCTGATCCGGATTCGAAGGCTCTCAACGAATTTCTCCTCGCGCAGAAACAGAAAGATCCCGACCATTTTCCGGATCTGTCTTTGGCGGTGATTAAGCTGATGGGGCCGGGGGAATACGTGTTGGTGAAGCCCGGAGAGGTTTCTCCGGGTCATTTCGGCTTGGCCGTTCAGGACTACACCCACTCCACTGCGCCAAATCGACGCTTTCCTGATGTAGTCACGCAGCGGCTGCTGAAAGCGTGGCTCGCGAAAGCGCCGCAACCGTATTCGGAAGGCGACCTCAACTCCATCGCGCAACGTTGCACCCTGATGGAAGACGCCGCGCGCAAGGTTGAGCGTGACATGCAGAAGCGCATTGCGGCGGTGGTGCTGCATCCGCGCATCGGGCAGAGTTTCCCCGCGATTGTGACCGGAGTGAATGAACACGGCACCTTTGTCCGCACGCTCGATCCACATGTTGAGGGCATGCTGGTGAACGCTGGCAAGCCGGGTGCGAAAAAAGATTTGGATGTGGGCGACCGCGTCACGGTGAAGCTTGTCTCCACGGACCCGCAACGCGGATTCATCGATTTCGCGATCTGAGTCTGGAGAACGCCAAAAAAGGACCGAAGCGGCGTCACTCCGTCGTGTCGTCCGGGAGTTCGACTGCTGCTGAGGCTTCTCCCGAAGGTTCACCCGCGCCGACTGGTACCGCAACTTCCGCCAGCTCGTGGCCGCCAGGCTCATCGATCCATAAACACACAATCCACCAGATGGCGACGGCGAGATAGACCACGCTGTTTCCGTTGAAAAGTTTTTCCCGCAGCCCGACAATCCGATCGTATTCGGCCATCGAGTGTGGCTTTGCCGTTTTCGCAATTACCTCCCAAATCGCCTGCACGGAAAGTTGTGCCATCGAGGCCGTAGAGAGGCCAATCATGATCTGTTGCGCATGACTGCGCCAGCCCGCGCCGTAACGACGGCCGAAAGAGACCACGAGAACTCCCAGCGTCGCGGTGAGGACGTCGGTCAACAGGCCACCCTTTTGCGCGAACATCTGCAAAAGGCTCAACAGCGCCATCCAAGTCGTGGGGTTGATTGTCTTCCACGCGGGCCAGTGGCCCCAGGTGGCAAGCACCACGCCGCCAATTGCCAGCAGCACGAGGCTCCAGAAAACCCAAAGAGCGCGTCGCGCGTTGCCAAACACTCTCCGGGCCAGCTCTAGCAGCACCAAAAAGGAGACCACGGCCGACACATCCGCCAGGATGACGAAGATAGTGCCCAGTGTGAGCTGCGGCAGACGCCCGAAAAGCAGGCGGCTCGCAATCAGGCGCAGGGCCACCAAAGCGATGGCGGTCGTGAACCAGGGAAAACGCCGGGCGCGGTCCCGGCCAAGCAGAACAACCAGCAAAACGAGATGGGCCGCGAAGGTTAGCGTCCAGAGAATCTGGACCGCGGTGAAATTAAAATTAAGGTGCATGCATTCCTAACCCGGTCGTGAATTTCGGAGAGAAAACGACCAGAGGCTAGTCTAGGGCATTTTTGCGGGGTTGAAGCAGGCAGATGCATGGCAGGCAACACCTGAGATTGAAATACGATATGCTGATAGAGCGCGCCCGTAGCTCAGCTGGATAGAGCGAACGCCTCCGGAGCGTTAGGTCGGGAGTTCGAATCTCTCCGGGCGCACCATGCACTCCTCTTAGAATTCTCCGCAAAATAAACTTCATCAAGATTCAAGCAGCAGAAATGGGGCCGCTGCGTCCGTTGGATCCCTTTCGTTCTATTCCTTATTCCCTGATCCCTGTTCCCTGTTTTTACGCAGTTCCTCCATCACCGATTGAATCAGCGCCTTTGCCCCTTCCATGCCGCTCAACACCGCCTGCAAGTCCAGCGCCGGCACATTCGGATTGCGGCTCGAGGTGCAATAAACGCCATGTTGCCCAACCATAATCAGCGAGTCGGTCAGAAGGTCGAGTGCAACGGCCAGACGGCCCCGTTCCACGCCCATCATGAATTCGTGCTGCTCCAACTCGCGCTTTCGTTCTTCGAATACGCTCATATCCAGAGCCTACTCGAAGAATGTTTGCCAGTCATGTTCGCGGTCGTCTGCCATCCAGTTTTAGAAGCCGGCCTAGTTTGAAAAGCAATGGAATGGAGACGAGCCCGATGCCTGCCACGCCTACGGAGTACTCAGTAGCTTTCCATCCGGAAACGTACCCCTCTTTCAGCGCCAACCAGGTCAGCAAGGATAAAACCGGAAGAATCACGACCGTCGCAGTGGCAACCCCCGGCATGTAACTGCGCGTTGCCACAGAAACTGCAATGTGCGGGATGAACGCGTTGGCCAACGTCGCGGCCATGTATCCAAAATAGAGATAGGTCCAGAGCGTCTGCTTCCCCGAGCGGACGCTGAGCCACGTAACCACAAAAGCCAGCACTGTGAAAATAGCAGCTGCGAAGAGGAAGACGCCGTTTTCCACGGGCGCAGGCCAGCGGCGAACCCTTCTTGACCACTCTGGAAACTAGATAGCTTCCTCTCCATTGTGCAAGGTGATCGCAACTGGGAACAGCCATTGAAGACTTTGAAAGCTCATATATCAGTCCGTCGAAATTCAACTACACATCGAGCTTGCGCATGTACTCGGCGTCCTCGCGCAGCTCCGTCATCGTGTCGCCAACGAATTCCTCCTGCTCGATGAAGTAGTGTTTGAGCTCGGTAGCGGCGCGGAGGATTGGGGCGTAGTTCGCGACGCCTGTGCCCATGACGACGGAATGGAATTTTCCGTCGGCTTCTCGCGTCATGTCTTTCACGTGCAGCAGCGGAAAGCGCTCCGGAGCCCTGCTAAGATAGTCCACAGGATTGTGGCCTGCCGCGGTGACCCAGCCGCAATCCATTTCAAAGACCACTAACTTCGGATCGGTGAGCCGCAGCAGCTCATCGTAGACAAGCACGCCATTTTCGACGGCAAACTCCGGGACGTGGTTGTGCATGCCGAAGGTGATGCCGGCAGATTTCAGCTTCTCGCCGATGCGGTTGAATTCGCCGGCCACATAGCGCCAATCGTCGAGCGTCAGATCGCCCTTCGCCGTGGGATCGCGGTGCACTCCGCCGGAAGACGAGCAGATGATGTATTCGAGTCCAAGGGTGTGGCCGAATTCAATCAGCTCGTCGAGCTGCGACCGGAGCTGGACCAGCGTATGGTGCGCGCTGATGCAGCGCAGGCCGGCTTGATCCATTGCATGGCGAAACTCCGCCGCGGTCTTATTGAAGTAGCCGGCAGCTTCCACTTCCTTGTATCCTGCCGCGCTTAGTTGGTGCAGCGTGCCGTCGAAGTCCTTCGGCAGCAGGTTGCGCACAGAATAGAGCTGCAAGCCGATTGGCAGGCGAAGCGGGGTCGAGGAAAGCGTACGGGTACCGACCACCGCCGTGGTGGCAACGGCGCCGGTAGTTTTCAAAAAGTCTCTGCGTGAGAGATTGCTCATTCTCTAGATTCTCCTGATTGTTGCCTTCAGCCCTTGATGCTCTGCGCCGCCGCATCCCATGTGGCGATCGCATGATGGAAGTAGGAATGATTGGCCATGTGGCAGGCGATGGCTGCGTTATTGCCGAAGATCTCGTCCTCGACGACATGCTCGCGTGATTCGACGGCGCGGAAAAAATTGGCAATGTGATCGGCGGTGTCGTCGTAGCCGCGCGGCGCAGAGTAGGTCTCCACTTCAGCCAGCGTTGCCGGCGAATCGGGATGTGCAAGGTGCCAGTCCTTCAGGTACTGTTGCTTGGCTTCCGCGGTCCAACCGTTGAGCGAGTAGCCCTCCGGTTGCGGGCTCGTGTCCTGCGGCGTCACCGTGAGCGTATTCCCGTTGATCACCATGGTTGCTTCGCGCCCGTAGAAGATGATTGGCTCGCCGGCAGAGTTGTTCTGATTGCAGTGCAGATTCACCGTTACGCCGGGATAATCGTAAAGCGTGGCCAGCAAATCCGGAAAGTCGCGACCATCGTTGAAGTGCGTCAGCGTGCCAGTCGAGAGTGCGCGCGCCGGAGCCTGATTGATGCCGCTGATGCACTGGATACCCGAGAGCAGGTGGACGTACAGATCTCCAGCGACGCCTTCGCCGTAATCGCTGAAGCAGCGCCATCGGAAAAAGCGCGCTGCATCGAAAGGGCGTGACGGCGCATCGCGAACCCACGTGGTCCAGTCGATCGTTTCCGGGCTGGCATCCGGAGCAATGGGATAAACCCACGCGCCCGAAGGCGAATTGCGATCGGAGTGACCCTCGATGTAATGCACTTCGCCCAGCCGGCCCGACGCGTAAATCTCCGCCGCTTTCTTGTAGACAATGTTGCTCACGCGCTGACTGCCTGCCTGGAAGGTGCGCTTGCCATCCTGGACAGCCTTCACCATGGCCAGGCCGTCCGCTACATTGTGCGACATGGGCTTCTCGCAATAGACGTCCTTGCCCGCTGCGAGGCAGTCCAGCACCACGCGGCGATGCTGGAAGTCAGCCACGGCGACGATCACTGCGTCAACATCCTTGCGATCGATCAGAGCACGGTAATCGCGCGTAGTGGGGACGTCCGCGCCATAAGCTTCGATGCCGGCTTTCTGGTGCATGTCGTAAAGATCCGCCGTGCCCACAAGCACTCCTTTCGGCACCTGGCGTGCGGCGCGGAGCAGATCGCAACCGCGAATTCCGGTTCCGATGGAGACGAAACGAATCTTGCGCCCGGCGTCATTCGCCGGTGATTGCGCCGCCATCGTCGTCGGCTCCAGCAGCGTCGCTCTCACCGCTGCTCCCGCTGCAACCGCACTTGCGCCCAGCCGCACAAACTCCCGCCGCGTAATCGAACTCATAATCTGAATGCCCTCCGCGTGAAGCGCCATTCTCGCTCGCCGGCCTCCCGCGTGTCTAGAACCGCGAAAGCGGGCATTGTACAAAACTGATCGAAACCATCATGTTCCCGGTCCCAAGGGCTCGTTTCGGCAACTCAGCTCACTGCTCAATCGTCAACAATAGTATTGAAATTGCACGAATTTGATTGTCGGGGCGCGAGAGCCAAGTGTAACGTCAACTGCAATCGATGCCGAATGGAGACTCGCGAATGGGAAGTGAGGTTGATCTTGACGCCATACTCCCAGATTCTCCCCAGAACGCACATTCCCTTCGATTAGTGCTGAGTGCCATGCCGATTGGTGTCTCCTGGGCCAATCTTGCCGATCAAAAAATCCTCTTCATGAACCAGAAGTTCATCGAGATTTTCGGCTACGTACTCTCTGACTTCGAGAACATCTCGGACTGGAACGCAAGGGTCTATCTGTTCGATGAAGACCGAACCCTCATCGCGAACACATGGGAAGTTTTCCTGACCGACCCGGACCATTCCAAGGTCAACATCGAGCCACTGGAAGTCCGCGTCCGATGCAAGGACGATACTGTCAAGACCGTGATCCTCAGCGGCGTAATTCTTCGTGAGGCCGGTTGGGCACTCGCGACCTTTGTTGATATTTCCGATCGTAAGCGCGACGAACTCCTGATCCAGGAGGCGGTGCGCCAGGCAAATGAGAACCAGATTATCTACCGCCTGCTGCTCGACAACTCGCCGGAGATGATCGTGCTGTCTCCCCTCGACGAATCGCGCCGGTACGTCACCGCTGCCGTCGAACAAATCACGGGATTCACCGAAGAGGAGTACCTGGCACAGAGACTGCTCGATATGATCCATCCGGAAGAACGGGAAGAAGCCAAGCGGAGAATCCAGGAGTTGAAAGAAGGAAATCTCCAACAGACATTTCGGTACCGCACTCTGCGCAAAGAGGGCGCTTATTGCTGGGTGGAGTCATCCGTAATCGGGTACCTTGACCCTGTTTCGCAACGCGTAGGCGGCTACGTTGCAACTGTCCGCGATATCTCCGAGGAGAAAGAGCGGGAAGAGCGCCGGAACTCCGAGTACCGGCAGCTTTCCAAAGCTGCATCTCTCGATGAGCTCACCGGCATTGCCAACCGCCGAGCCTTTAATCGGGCGATCGAGAGTGAGGCCCGGCGTCACACGCGCTCAACCCGAGACCTGTCGCTGCTGTTAATCGACGTCGATTATTTCAAGGAGTATAACGACCTCTATGGACATCTCCCCGGAGACGTGTGCCTGAAGCGAATCGCCGCAGCTGTCAAATCGACCTTGCGCCGCGATCCCGATCTCGCTGCCCGCTTCGGTGGCGAAGAATTTGTAGTCCTTCTGCCGTTGACTGAGATTTCCGGCGCGGAAAGCGTTGCCCGCAAAATCCTTGCGGATGTCTGCTCCCTTGCCATTCCGCATGCGGACAGTCCTTTTGGCATCGTCACCGTCAGCATCGGCGCAACGAGTTGGACTTCCGGTCCGCCCCTCAATACCAACGTTATGATCGAGCACGCAGACCGCGCCCTCTATCGAGCCAAAGACCGTGGACGCAATACCTACGAGATTGGATGAGGTAGCACACCCGCAGATAATGGAAACATGAAAGAGCCGACGCATTGCGATGGGAAAAATACCAGGGATTGCAGATTTCCACTCTATTTGGGCCTGCTTCTCGCACTGGTCGTGTTTTCCGCCTTTCCAGCGATAGCCGCCGCGCCCGACCTCGGGCAGAATGTGCTCGTCTTCAACCCGTCGATGCCGGCTACTACGATTCAGGAGCAGATTGACAGAGTCTACGGAATCCAACAGCACAGCGAATTTGGTTCAGCGCGGTTCGCGTTATTGTTTTTGCCCGGCGAATACCATGTGGATGTGCCGGTGGGTTTCTACTCGCAGGTTCTGGGTTTGGGCGCGACGCCTGACGCAGTTCACATCACGGGCAACGTCCATTCCGACGCCAGCCTTCCGCGTAACAACGCGACGTGCACCTTCTGGCGCGCTGCCGAGGGCTTTTCCGTCACGCCGACCGGTGGCACCATGCAGTGGGCCGTCTCGCAGGCAGTTCCTTTTCGACGGATGCACGTTCGCGGAGACATCGTGCTCCACCAGAAGGGCGGTTGGGCGAGCGGTGGATGGATGTCCGACACCGTTGTCGACGGCAATGTGGGTGCGGGTCCGCAGCAGCAGTGGATCTCGCGCAACAGCGAGTGGGGCAGCTGGACCGGCGCGAACTGGAACATGGTTTTTGTGGGCGTGCCGAACCCGCCTGCAGGCGAATGGCCTTCTCCGCCGTTTACCACAGTGGAGCGAACGCCGATCGTTCGCGAAAAGCCGTTCCTTGAAGTGGACTCGAAAGGCAACTGGAACGTACGCGTTCCCGATTTTCGGCGCGACAGCATTGGCATCACCTGGCATGGCGGCTCGACTCCGGGAAAAACGATTCCGCTTGCGCATTTCCACATCGCGCGGCCCGACATTGATTCTGCCGCGACGATCAATGCGCAGTTGGCGCGAGGGAAGGACCTGCTGATTACGCCGGGGATCTACGATCTCTCGGAGCCCATTCGCGTGACTCGTCCCGGTACCGTCGTGCTGGGACTCGGTTTTCCGACGCTGCATCCAACGCAAGGAACCGCCGCAATGACGACTGCCGATGTGGATGGGATCGAGATTGCGGGGTTACTTTTCGATGCTGGCCCTGTGCAGTCGAAGGTTCTGCTTGAGATCGGGTCCGAAGGAAGCCATGGCGATCACGCGCGGAATCCGATTACGTTGCACGATGTTTTCTTCCGCGTGGGTGGTGCTGGTGTCGGTCGTACTGAAGAAAATCTACGCATTAATAGCAGCGATACCGTCGTGGATCATACATGGATTTGGCGCGCCGATCATGGCGCCGAAGTGGGCTGGACCAAGAATCTCAGCGCGAATGGTCTGGTGGTGAATGGAGACAATGTGACCATCTACGGCCTTTTCGTCGAGCACCATCAGCAATTTCAGGTGCTGTGGAAGGGCAATGGAGGACGGACATATTTTTACCAATCGGAAATTCCCTACGACCCTCCGGATCAGGCGAGCTACACGAGCGCGCCCGGCACAAATGGATGGGCATCCTACAAGGTCGCGGACAATGTGACCGATCACGAGGCGTGGGGACTGGGAATCTACAGCGTGTTTCGCAGGCCCAACGTTGTGCTGAGCCGGGCCATCGAGGTTCCTCGGAAACCGGGCGTTCGCTTCCATCACATGATCACGGTGGCTCTCGACGATAAGGGAGAAATCTCGAATGTGATCGACGACAAGGGCGGCCCCACGTCCCTTGGGCCGCACCGCGTGACGCCCAAGGTGGCTGAGTTCCCGTGAGTGCCCGCGGACGAAGCCAGCGCGACGCGCATCGTTGGATCATGGGAGAATGGAACAGTAGACATCATGAGCCAAGAAGCTGTTCCTGCAACTCAATCCGCGCCCGAACCCACGATCGGCTCCACCATCGAATCTGCCCCAGAGTCCACCGAGAATTTCGCCGAGATTCTTTCTGACTTTGAACGCAGCCACTCGCACAAGCCAGCTGGCGGCACGCGGCAACTTGAAGGCAGTGTGGTGTCGCTCTCTGCGGATCAGGTCTTTCTCGATATCGGCTACAAGACTGAAGGTGTGCTGCCGCGATCGGCGTTTGAGAACAATGCCGATGGTGTAAAGCCCGGCGACAAGTTCCCCGTCTCCGTGACGGGCCGCAATGAGGAAGGCTACTACGATCTGTCGCGCTTCAAAGTAGCGCAACCCCGCGATTGGTCAGCGCTGGAAGAGGCGTTCGCACAGAAACTCGCGGTTGTTGGCACAGTGACCGCCGTTGTGAAGGGTGGTCTCTCGGTCGATGTCGGCGTGCGCGCCTTCATGCCTGCCAGCCGAAGCGGCACGCGCGATGCAGCGGAAATCGAGAAGCTCGTTGGCACGCAGATCAATTGCCGCATCACCAAGCTCGACGTCACCGATGAAGACGTTGTGGTGGATCGCCGCGTGGTGCTGGAAGAGCAGGCTCGGTCGGAGTCGCAGGGCCGCCTGGCCGCAATGAAAGAAGGAAACACGGTTGCGGGAACCGTGCGCAGCCTGATGAGTTACGGTGCATTCGTCGATCTTGGTGGGGTGGATGGCTTGCTGCACGTAAGTGACATCGCCTGGGGCCGCGTGAACAAGCCCGAAGATGTGCTCATTGTCGGGCAGGAGCTGCAACTCCGCATACTGAAGATCGATCCCGAAACCAAGAAGATTTCGCTCGGCCTTAAGCAGCTTGAAGCGGAGCCCTGGGAAGTTGTGCCGACGAAATATCAGTCGGGCCAACGGATCACTGGAGTGGTTACGCGGATCACTGATTTTGGCGCGTTCGTCGAGATTGAGCCGGGGATTGAGGGCCTGATTCACATTTCGGAAATGTCGTGGGGCAAGAAAATCCGCCATCCGAGCGATGTTGTCAAGCAAGGCGATACGGTCGATGCGGAGATTCTTACCATCAAGCCCGAAGAACGGCGCATCTCGCTTGGGCTAAAACAGACGCTGAAGAATCCTTGGAGCGAAATTCAGCAGAAGTTCCCCATCGGTTCGCAGGTGGAAGGGCCGGTCACGAAGCTGATGAAGTTCGGCGCATTCGTGCAGATTGCCGAGGGCATTGAGGGCTTAGTGCACGTCAGCGAGATCGTTGCCGATCGCCGCATCAATCATCCGTCGGATGTCGTTCACGCAGGTCAGATCGTCAAAGCGCAAGTGCTGGCTATCGATACGGAAAAGCGTCAGGTCAAGCTGAGCATGAAGCAGCTGATTCCTACGAGCATCGACGAGTACATTGCGGAGCACAAAGCTGGGGAAGTGGTGTCAGGCCGCGTCGTCGAGGCGTCAGGCGGGCACGCCACTGTGGAACTTGGCGAGGGGATTCGCGGCGCCTGCAATGCGGGCGTAATTGCTGAAGAGTCTCCGGCTTCGCAAGCCGCTGGTGCTCCGAACCTGTCGTCGCTTACGTCTTTGCTGCAAGCGCGTTGGAAGGGAAATACTCCAGCCGCGTCGTCTAAACCCGACCCCTTGAGCGCGGGGCAGATTCGCAGTTTCAAAATCATTTCGCTCAATGCCGATTCGAAAAAAATCGAAGTGGAACTGGCGTAACAGCTACAGGTACGCCTCATCGATGTAGCACCAGCGCCAGTCTTCTCCGCGTTCCGCAGATTGAATAATTGGGTGCTGCGTCGCATGGAAGTGACCGCGCGCGTGCTGTCCCTCAGAAGAATCGCAACAGCCCACATGGCCGCACTCCAGGCACATGCGCAAATGCACCCACTTGGTGCCTGCCTTCAGGCATTCCTCGCAGCCTTTGGTGTGCGGTTTCACCTTTTTGACGTGATCTGCTACGTGCGCGCATTGTGCCGCCATCGGACCTCCGGAAACCGTTTTTCTACACCACCCTATACTGCTGCGCTAGCACTTGAAAATCGTTGACCTGCGCCGTAACCCACGCTGCATCGTATCCCAGCTCCGCAGCCAGCAGTTTCGCGACCGGCTCGGCCATCGTGCTGGCGGCCGCGGCGTTGAGAAACAGGGCGCGCGTTCGTCGAGCCAGGATGTCTTCTACTGTACGAGCCATTTCATTCCGTGCAGCCCATACCACCTCTGCCGCAATATAAGGCAAAGCGGGGTGTAGCTGCATTGCCAATTTTGGATTCTTGGCCAAGGCGCGAATTTCCGCGGCGTCGGAGCCGTAGACATCGAGTTCACCCAGCGCACTCGAATCCTGAAGATAACCGTGAATCCTCAGGTTTCGCGTGGGGCAGGGTTCGTCGTGCAACCGGCCCAGCGTGATGGCGTGGTCGACGCAGTCCTCGGCCATGTGACGGTAGGTCGTCCACTTGCCGCCGGTAATGGTGAGCAATCCCGACGTATCCACGTGGATCACGTGATCGCGCGAAAGTGCTGAAGTCTTGCCTTCGCCTTTCACCAGCGGACGCAGACCTACATAAACAGCCAACACATCGGCGCGGGTGGGCGGGCGGCTCAAATAGCGTCCCGCTGTTTCGAGAATGAATTCGATCTCTTCGTCGAGCGGACGCGGTTCCAGGCTTGGCGCGTCGAGTGGCGTGTCCGTTGTGCCCGCGACTGCATGGCCATGCCACGGAATCACGAAGAGCACGCGGCCATCCGGAGTGCGCGGGACCATGAGCGCCGTGTCGCCCTTGAGGAACGACCGATCAAAGACAAGATGAATTCCCTGGCTTGTGACAACCAGCTGTTCGGCGGCAGCGTCAGCCATGCGGCGGATTGAATCTGTAAAGACTCCGGTCGCGTTGACCACGATGCGTGCAGAAATCGTCATCGTTTCGCCTGTCTCTTCATCGCGCGCCGTCACGCCGTTGATATAGCCCTCTGCATCGCGCAACAGACCGGTCGCCGGGCAGTAGTTCAACAGTGTGGCGCCATGGTCGGCCGCGGTCATGGCAAGGTGGATCAGCAATCGCGCATCGTCGAACTGGCCGTCAAAATAGATCACGCCTCCGCGCAGCTCTTCAGGTTCAAGTGCAGGCAGCCTCTCCAGCGTCTCTTCTTTCGAAAGGAGTTTCGACGCGCCAAAGCCGTATTTGCCGGCGAGCAGATCGTAGAGCTTGAGGCCGATGCCGTAGAACGGCGCTTCCCACCATGAGTAGTTAGGTACCACGAAGGCCAGGTCATGAACGAGATGCGGCGCATTCTGACGAAGCAGACCGCGCTCTTTCAACGCCGACATCACGAGTGGCACATTGCCCTGCTCCAGGTACCGCACACCGCCGTGCACCAGCTTTGTGCTGCGGCTGCTTGTTCCCTTGCCAAAATCGTGACCCTCGATCAGAACAATGTCGAGCCCGCGCGCCGCTGCGTCCACGGCGACGCCCATACCCGTTGCGCCGCCTCCAATGACGGCAATGTCCCACGGCTTGTGCTGTTCGGCATGCTCCCGTACCTTGCGCACCATGTCGTCCCTGTGCATCTCTTGCTCCGTTCCTATTCGGTCCAATCTCTTGACCGTTCGACCGCGCGCTGCCAAAGCGCCCGCCGCCTGGTTCGTTCTGCTTCGTCCATCTTCGGTTCAAAGCGAACATCGTCGCGCTTCGATCGCAACTCGTTCGGGCTGGGCCAAAAACCAGTCGCGAGTCCGGCCAGGTAGGCCGCGCCCAGCGCCGTCGTTTCCGTTACGCGGGGACGTACAACCGGCACGCCCAGCACGTCTGCCTGGAACTGCATTAGCAGGTCATTCACGGCCGCGCCCCCGTCTACGCGCAACGCACCGAGGGGGGCGTTGGTTTCACTGTGCACTGCCTCAAGCACATCAGCCACCTGAAACGCGATGCTCTCGAGCGCCGCACGGGCAATGTGGCCGGGCTTTGTATCGCGCCGCAGGCCAATCAAGAGGCCGCCTGCATGCGGATCCCAATGCGGCGCACCGAGACCCACAAACGCCGGAACAAATATCACTCCGCCTGTATCGGGGACACCCGCTGCCAACGCCTCAACTTCGGCTGACGACCTGATGAGTTTGAGATTGTCGCGCAGCCACTGCACCACGGCTCCGCCAATAAAGATGCTGCCTTCAAGCGCGTATTCCAGACGATGCTGCGCGCTTGCCGCAAGCGTGGTGATGAGCCGATGCTTCGATCGCACAAATTGCGTGCCGATGTTCTGCAGCAGAAAACAGCCGGTGCCGTAGGTGTTCTTGGCTTCGCCCGCACTCCAGCAGAGTTGGCCAAACAGCGCGGCCTGTTGGTCACCGGCGATCCCTGCGATTGCGATACCGCCAAGGCCCAGCGTGGTTGTCACTTCTCCGACTCGCTGACTCGACCAAACAACTTCCGGTAGCAGGCTCTCGGGAACATCGAAGATGCGAAGCAACTCAGCATCCCACTCGCCTTTCACGATGTTGTAGAGAAGCGTTCGCGATGCATTGGTCACGTCAGTGACGTGACGCGCGCCGCTGGTCAGGTGCCAAATCAACCAACTGTCCACGGTGCCAAATGCCAGTTCGCCTTTTTCAGCGCGCGCTCGCGCGCCGGACACGTTGTCCAGAATCCATTTGATTTTGGTTGCGGAAAAATATGGGTCGATTACCAGGCCGGTTCGATTGCTGATCGTGTCCCCGACACCACTTTCTTCCAAAGAGCTACATTGCGCTGCTGTCCGTCTGTCTTGCCACACGATTGCCGGATGAATCGGCTTGCCCGTCGCGCGTTCCCACACAACCACGGTTTCGCGCTGATTCGTAATTCCGATTGCCGCGATATCGCGCGGCCGCGCACCGACTTTACCCAGAGCTTCCACCGCGCAACTCATCTGGCTGGTCAGGATTTCGGTGGGGTCATGCTCGACCCAACCCGGTTGCGGATAAAACTGTTCGAACTCGTGTTGAGCGACGGCGGCAATCGCGCCCGCCTCCGTAAACAAAATGGCTCTTGAGCTAGTGGTGCCCTGGTCGAGGGCAAGGATATACGCCATGCGTGCTGCCTTCCTTCGGACCCCAGTCAAACACGCGGGGCCGGGTGGCGGCAAGGATCGCTCAGATCACAAAGAGATCGACGTACTCATTCACCGGCATTTCATCGAGGCGCTGGGGGTCGAGGGAGACTGCGAGAATGCGCTGTTGCTGCTCCTCGTTGAATCGGCGACGGAGATTGGTTTTGAACTTCTCGACGAGCAATGGCACTCCTTCGTCGCGGCGACGGCGATGGCCGATCGGGTATTCGACCGTTTCGTCGATCGCCGATCCATCGTTCAATTCAGCGTGCAGTGTGTTTGCAATCGCGCGCTTGTTGGGATTGTGATAGTCGGCGGTGAAGGCTGGCTCTTCGACACACTCAACCTTTGCCCGCAGGGCATCGATTCGGGAATCGGCGGCGATTTCGTCTTCGTAGTCGGCGGCGGTGAGCCTCCCGAAGAGCAGCGGAATCGCTATCATGTATTGAACGCAGTGATCTCGGTCAGCGGGATTGGCGAGCGGGCCCTTTTTGTCGATGATGCGCAGGCACGCTTCGTGCGTGCGGATGGTGATGTTGCGAATGTCTTCGGCGGTCTTACCGGACAGGTCGAATTTCTGGCGCACCTTCATTGCAGCTTCGACAGCGGTCTGCGCGTGAAACTCCGCTGGGTAACTGATCTTGAAGAGGACATTCTCCATCACGTAGGAGCCGTAAGGCCGCTGGAATTTGAACTCGTTGCCGCGGAACGAAACATCGTAGAAGCCCCACGTCTTTGCGGTAAGCGCCGATGGATAGCCCATCTCACCTGCGCGCGCCATCAGAGCCAACCGAACGGCGCGGCTTGTCGCGTCGCCTGCGGCCCAGCTTTTGCGCGAGCCTGTGTTGGGCGCGTGGCGATAGGTCCGCAAGCTTTGCCCGTCCACCCATGCGAGCGAGAGAGCGTTGATGGTCTGGTCGCGATTGAGGTCAAGAAGCTGGCACACTACCGCAGTCGAAGCCACTTTGACCAACGCCACATGATCGAGTCCGACTTTGTTGAACGAATTCTCGAGCGCGAGGCAGCCCTGAATCTCGTGAGCCTTGATCATTGCGGTGAGAACTTGCTTCATACGCAAAGGAGGCTTACCTTCTGCGATTGCGGTGCGCGAAAGCCAGTCGGCCGTCGCCAGAATTGCTCCCAGATTATCGGAAGGATGGCCCCACTCGGCGGCCAGCCAGGTGTCGTTGAAGTCGAGCCAGCGAATCATCGCGCCAAGATTGAATGCCGCCTGCACGGGGTCGAGTTGAAAATTCGTGCCCGGCACGCGCGCACCATTCGGCACCACAGTTCCCGGAACAATCGGTCCCAGCAATTTCGTGCAGGCCGGATACTCGAGCGCCTCGAATCCGCAGCCTAGTGTATCGATCAAACAGTAGCGCGCCGTTGTGTAGGCCAACTCGCTTTTGATCTCGTAGCTCAGCGCGTAGTCGGCGATGTCTGTCAGAACCTTGTCGGGCGCTGGGCGCTCATTGCTGGTGTGCGACGACACTCAATCTCCCGTGCGGTGCTCAGTGCTGGATTTCATCCGTTGCGATGCTTGCTGCATCTTAAGTCCGGCCTTCAATAGCCACGAACTTCACGTTTTCAGGTCCAAAGTAGTTGGCTGAGGGCCGAATGATCTTGCCATCTTCGCGCTGCTCAATCACGTGTGCGCACCACCCTGCAGTCCGCGCCATGACAAAGAGCGGCGTGAACAGATCAACCGGGATGCCCATAAGGTGATATGCCACCGCGCTGTACCAATCGAGATTAGGAAACATCCGCTTCGTTTCGTGCATGACGATCTCGATTCGCTCTGCGATCGAAAACAGTCGCTTACCCTCGTCATCCACTGCAAGCTTGCGAGCGATCTCCTTCACGATGGTGCTTCGCGGGTCGCTGATGGTATAAACCGGATGACCGAAGCCGATGATGACTTCGCGATCGACAATTCGGCGCCGGATGTCTGCCTCTGCTCCATCGGGTGTTGCATAACGGCGTTGAATCTCCAGCGCAACTTCATTTGCGCCTCCGTGCCTCGGCCCTTTCAGCGCGCCGATTGCTCCGACGATACACGAATAAAGGTCCGATCCGGTTCCTGCAATCACCCGCGCGGCAAAGGTGGACGCGTTGAATTCATGCTCCGCGTACAGGATCAGCGAGGCCTGCATGGCGGCAGTCCATTCAGCGCTCGGCGAATTACCGTGGAGCAGATGAAGGAAGTGAGCTGCAATCGAATCCTCAAATCGTTCCACCTCAATCCGTCTGCCATTACGCGCGTAGTGGTGCCAATACAGCAGCATAGAACCGAGCGAAGCAAGTAAGGTATCCGCGAGCTCGCGAGCTCCGTCCGCGCCGTGGCTCGCGCCCTCCGGCAGCAGACAACCCAACGTCGAGACACCCGAGCGCAACACGTCCATGGGATGTGCCGTAGGAGGGAGCAGTTCGAGCGATTGCTTCACTGCCGCGGGTAGGCTCCGCAAGGGCCGCAGGCTGGATTTATATGCAAGAAGTTCCGGCGCAGTCGGCAGCTTGCCATGAACCAACAGGTGCGCCACTTCTTCGAATTCGCAGTGTGCCGCCAGATCTTTGATGTCGTAGCCGCGATAGTGCAGATCGTTGCCGCTATGGCCCACCGTGCAAAGCGCGGTGTTCCCAGCCGGCGTCCCCGACAGCGCGACAGACTTCTTCGCCTTGAAGGCCGAGGCCGCGGGATTGATATCCTTGGTGCTCATCGTGACCCTCCGGGGACCATCTATCAATTTGCTAAAAGTAATAGTGCTCTACTTCGCGTCTTTTCCCTTCGCGAACAATGCGTCCAGCTTCTCTTCGTATGCATGGTAGTCAAGGAATTTGTAGAGATCGGCACGCGTCTGCATCAGCGGGATCATGTGCTTCTGTGTGCCTTCCGTGCGTATCGCCTCGTACACCCTCAGTGCTGCCGCATTCATGGCACGATACGCCGCGCAGCAATAGAGAATGATGTCCACGCCTTCATCGGCAAGCTGCTCACGCGTAAAAAGCGGTGTCTGGCCGAACTCCGTGATGTTGGCCAGGATCGGCACTCCCACAGCCCCCCGAAACTTCGTATACATTCCAAGTTCCGTCACAGCCTCGGCGAAGATCATATCCGCGCCCGCAGCTACATAGGCCTTTGCGCGCTCGATGGCCGCGTCGAGGCCTTCATTGGCCAGCGCGTCGGTTCGCGCCATGATGACAAACTCCTCGTCTGTGCGCGCATCCACCGCGGCCTTGATCCGGTCCACCATTTCATCCGCCGCGACCAGTTCCTTGCCCGGCCTGTGTCCGCATCGCTTCGAGCCGAGCTGATCCTCAATGTGAACCGCCGCTGCTCCCGCCTTGATCATCGAGCGAATGGTGCGCGCAATGTTGAAGGCGCCACCCCAGCCCGTATCAATATCTACCAGCAACGGAAGGCTCGTCGCATCGGTGATCCGCCGAACGTCCATCAGCACATCGTCCATGGTGCTGATACCCAAATCCGGCATTCCCAAAGAGTTTGCAGCCACGCCTCCGCCCGAGAGATACAACGCACGGAAGCCCGTGGCCTCGGCCATTCGCGCCGTGAATGCGTTGATAGCGCCTACGACTTGCAGCGGCTGCTCGTCGCGAACAGCGGCGCGAAATCTTTCGCCAGACGATTCTCGAGTGCGGGTCTGCTGCATGCAATGCCTTGCGCCGCATCATAACAGGCCACTGTTGCGCGGCGAATACGCCAACTTTGCCGAGGGAGGTGCGCGGTGCGACAATTCTCGCGGTGCACCGACCCGCTCGTGAAGCGAGCTTTGCCCGGAGGAGAATTGTCATGAAACGTCTTTTGATCTGTGCCGGCGCACTTATCGCCGCCACTTGTAGCCTTTTCGCTCAACAAAATCCGCCGGTCAGTCCACCGGAGACCGCGACCGGAACGATCGGGGGAAAAACGGTCACAATCAACTACAACTCGCCCCGCGTAAAAGGCCGCGAAGGCCACGTCTTTACCAGTGACGGCCTCATTAAGACAGCGCACGGTTCGCAGTACCCAATCTGGCGCGCAGGCGCAAACCCGGCCACGACGCTGAAGACCGATGCGGATGTGACGATCGGCGACCTTCCGGTGCCAAAAGGATCCTACACGCTGTTTGTTGATATCTCCGACCCCGACAACTGGGTTCTGATCGTCAACAAGAAGACCGGAGAATGGGGACTCGCCTATGACGAAACGCAGGACCTTGGCCGCGTGAAGATGAAGATGGGCAAGCCCACCGCGATTGTCGAGAATCTGCTCTGGATGGTCGACGGCGATGGCTCCAAAGGGGGAAAGATCACGTTGGCATGGGAATATCACGCTGCATCAGTTCCCATTGCTGTTCATTGAGTCCCAATGAAAAGCGCGATACCAGCGGGCGGCGTTCGTTTCATCGAGATACCGCCTGCCGGTACAATAGAAGCAGCGTCATTCTTCGCTGGAGGCTTACAGAACTTTGCCCTTATATGCATATCGCTGCACCAAGTGCGGCCATCGGTTCGAAAAGATACAGAACTTTAATGCCACTCCCGAGTCGGAATGTCCCAAGTGTCAGGGCGTGCTGGAGCGCCCGCTGACCGCTCCTGCTCTTCAGTTCAAAGGCGCGGGTTGGTATGTGAACGATTACGCGCCCAAGTCTGCGGCGGGCTCAGCCGGTGACAATACGTCCGATAGCAATTCGTCCGATACCAAGGTCGCCGGGGCCGACAGTAAAGGCGACACCAAGAAAAGTGACACCAAGCCCGCGGCTTCGGACTCTTCGGCAAAATCGGGATCGTCGGAGTCTTCCGCGACTTCCACGTCTACGGATTCTGCGGCGAAATCAACCACACCTCCATCCTCGACCTAAGGCTGTGCGCCGGTAAGGTTGAGCGCTCATCGACGATGTGTACGCTGACAACACCGTAAGATGGTTGTTGGTATGCCGCTGCTCGACCCCATTCCGTCTCCGGTTGAGAATGCCGATTTGGCCGCTCTCGAGTGGGAACCACTCCTTTCCCTTGTTGCTGGGTTCTCCGCATCCTCCATCGGGCGAGCTGCGATTTTGTCGCTGCATCCATCAACTGACGAAGAATGGATCACTCGTCAGCATCGATTGACAGGCGAAGTGCGTCTGATGCTTGGCGAGCAGGTTTCCATTCCGCTCGGCGGTTTGTTCGATCCCACGGAACTCGCCGCGAAAGCGCGCATTCCCGAGGTTGCTCTCGATGCCAAGGAATTGCAGGCTATCGCGCGGCTCGCAAACGATGTTGCCGCGTGGCAATCGCTGTTGCAGTCGCCGCCTGCGCGGCTGGTCGGAAAACTACCGGGGCTGTCGGAGCTTTCTGTGGGATTGACACAGGGATTGCGGTCATTAGCGGAGTCAATTGAGCGCAAGATTCAGCCGGATGGATCGCTGGCCGATGATGCCTCGCCGGAATTGGGGAGGATTCGGCGCGAGCAGGAGCGCCAACAGCGTGTGATCGAAGAGTCTCTACGTGCTGCGCTGCGGAAGCTCTCAAGCGACGGCGCGACGCAGGACGATGTCATCACCATTCGAGGCGACCGCTTCGTGATTCCGGTGCGCAGCGAGCTCAAGCGGCGCGTGTCCGGCGTCGTGCACGGGGCCAGCTCATCGGGACTGACGGTGTATGTCGAGCCACTGGAAACTATCGAGCAAAACAACGAGCTAGTTCGGCTGCTGGAAGAGGAACAGGCAGAGATTCATCGCATTTTTGTGGCGCTTACACGGCAGGTTGGCGGCTACGCCGAGTCGCTCGGTGCTGGCGCGCGCGTGCTTGCGTTGGTCGATAGCCTCCTGGCACGGGCACGCTTTGCTCGCGATTACAACTGCGTTGAGCCATCTGTAACACCGGAGAGGCTGGCACTGACCAGCGCGCGGCATCCGTTGCTGGAAAAGCACCTGCGGACTACAGGCGGTCTCGTCGTTCCGCTCACGTTGGAGCTGACTTCGTCGGCGCGGCAGTTGATCATCAGCGGACCGAACACCGGTGGCAAAACCGTAACGCTGAAGACGACCGCGTTGCTGGCGATGATGGCCCAAACCGGAATTCCGGTTCCGGCGGAGGCGGCGAGCTTTCCTCTGTTCACAGCTTTCCTGGCCGACATTGGCGACGCACAATCGATTGAAGCCGAACTTTCGACCTTCTCCGCGCACATCCTGAACCTGGATCGGCTGGCGCGTCTCGCCGATGCGCATTCGCTGGTGCTGCTCGATGAGCTTGGTTCAGCGACCGATCCAGAGGAAGGTTCGGCGCTCGCCGTGGCCGTTGCCGGCTTCTTTCTTGAATCCGGCGCGTGGTCGCTCATCTCCACGCATCACACCTCGCTCAAAGTCTATGCGGCAAATACTCCCGGCGTGTTGAATGCGGCGGCCGGCGTGGACGAAGTCACGCTTGTTCCCAACTATCATTTGCGGCTGGGCGTGCCCGGCGCGTCGGCGGGGATTCAGACGGCTGAACGTCTGGGCTTGAATCGCGGAATCATTGCCGCTGCGCGCGAGAGGCTTGGCTCGCAGCAGGTGGACATAGCGCGATTCCTGGACAAACTGCATAACGACCTTGTCGCGCTTGAAGTCGAGCAGAAGAAAGCACGAGAGCAGCAATACGCGCTGAATCAGGAGAGAGCAAAACTTGCGCGCGAAGGCGATGTGGAACTGCGCAACCGGACACGCGAACTCGAAACCAAGCTTGCTTCGCTGCTGAAGGACTTCGAGTTTCAGATGCGCGAAAATGTGCGGGCGATTGAAGACCGCGCGGCGCAGCAGAAGCTTTCCAAAGAAGCGGAACGGCGCATCAATCGGCTGCGGCGCGAGTTTCAGGAGAGCTTCAATCAGACCGTGGTTGCGCATCGCACGGGCGCGGATCAGGGCGATGCCAATGCGCAGCCGCACTTGCTGAAACACATCGCTCCCGGCGATCAAGTGCTGCTGAAATCGATGAACAAAATTGCTGTCGTGCAGCGCGAAGTCGAGAAGGATGTTTTCGAAGTGGCGCTGGGAACGATCAAGATGCGTGCGAAACGTGAAGATCTCGCCGATTCGCGAGGCTCATTGGGCGCGGCGAGGGCGGCGAAGTCTGATCCACTGGCTGCAGCGCGCGGGCAGAAGAATGTGCACGTCACTGTCACCAGCGCAAACACGGACGAGATGCGCATGGAGATCAATCTCATCGGGCGCACCGTCGATGAGGCGACTGAGGAGCTAGAGAAATATCTCGACCGCGCGTTTCTTGCCGGGCTGCCACGGGTACGGGTGATTCACGGTCACGGCGCGGGAGTTCTGCGGCGAGGCGTGCGCGAATTTCTGAAGGGCCATCCCCATGTGGCGGGAGTGGCCGAGGCTGCGCAGAACGAGGGCGGGCAGGGGGCTACGCTCGTTGAGCTGCGGCAGTAGACCCCCCTCCCCCCGGCACCCCCCCCCCGCTGGTTTTCCGCAAAGTCCTCTTATTGCGTGGGTTAGCGAATGCGATCTCTCGCAAAGAATTCATTCTAAATGTAGTTAGATCTCAAAGTCTTGACTCCGATGAGGTTGCAGCCCACTGCTTCTTTTGGCGGGGTATCGCATCTGCCGCGAGGATGGATTGGATAGGACGCCTTAGATCATTGTGCGCTCAGCGGCGAAATTCTCCGCAATGTTCGACAGCGGCTTCCAACTCGAAGATCGAGGCACAGCGACGCCGGACTCTGCGCATTGGTGACAATTTCCTAACAATTTTTTGGCGCTCCACCTCGTATGATCATTTGCAACCAGGAATTGAGGAGAACACGGATGCGCAAGCTAGTCTTGACACTGATGCTCGCGATCGCAGCGGCCGTAGCCGGCGCCGAGGCGCACAGCATTTATGACTTCACCATTAAATCGATCGACGGGGAACAAGTGAGCCTCAAGAGCTACCACCGCAAGGTTGTGTTGCTGGTGAACGTGGCCAGTAAGTGTGGGTTCACGTCGCAGTACGCGGGCCTCGAAGCGGTTTACGAGAAGTACAAGGATCGGGGCCTGGTGATCGTCGGCATTCCTGCGAATAATTTTGCGCAGCAGGAACCAGGCACCAACGAAGAGATCAAGAAGTTCTGCAGCAACAAGTACAACGTGTCGTTCCCGATGATGTCCAAGGTGTCGGTGCTGGGCGACGACGAGACGCCGCTCTACCAGTTCCTGACCAGCAAATCGGAGAATCCGCAGATCGGCGGCGACATCAAGTGGAATTTCACGAAGTTTCTCTTTGATCGCGACGGCAAGCCGGTGGCGCGGTTTGAGCCGGCTGTGAAGCCCGATTCGCCGGAGGTGACGGCGGCGATTGAGGCGACGCTGGGGAAGTAGGAATGGCTACTCGCAGATCGGGGACAGGGGAGCGACGCCAGTGACGTTTCGGTAGGAGTTGCGTCAAGTGCGCCCGTCTCGTTTGGAAAACCTGAGATGGCCTTCATTAAGAGACACAAATTTCGTCGCACTGGAAAGCAAAAGGATCGGGAAGCGGTCGGTCGCGAATTTGCGCACGCCATAGATGCGGCGTATTCGGGTCTATCGAGAGCGAGCTATGAGAAATCGCTGAGCATTTTGAGGCGGATCGAAGCTGAGCACGTTGTGCGGCTCCCTAACCTTAATCATCGAGAATTCACCCTTGAACTCCGTCGCCGAACTTCTGAGCTCATGGTCGAACAAGCGTTGATTCATGGTTGCTCCTTGACGGAGTGCCGAAAGAAACTGGCTATCGCAGAGGGTCTCGGTTGGAGCCTCATTGACAGAAAGCTCCACTTCCATCTTCTCTACGCGCGAGGCATGGTTGCTCGTGGTCACTACCGGACGGCAACGGCAATTTCGAACCGATGCATCGCTGATGTCAAGCAGGAATTGCAGAGAATAGAGCAGCTGCCAAGACGTCGAGGCCGCAAATATTTCATGGAGTGGCTCAATCATTTCTCTCAGGTTCTCGACCAAGTCAGAGAATCGAATTCGCCAGAATTTTCTTGCCGTTGGAATGCGGGTGGTCGATTCATTCGGAATCGCACTTAGTCGATAAGTCAAGGAGCGCACGAGGTAGAAATGTCAGAGCTTGTTATCCCAAGTTTTGCTTCCGAGGCGGAAGAGGCGGCGTGGTGGGAAGCCAATGAAGACGCTCTTGCCGATGAGTTTTGAAAGGGCAGCGGCAGAAGGCCGAATCGGTTTCAGCACGCTCGTCGTTACCGGAGACTCGACCGTCGCCAAGATCTGCCTCGATCCGGAAGATATTACAAATGCGAGAGAGCAGGCGGCCAAGCGCGGTCTTCGCTGTCATGCTTGTCTCACATTGATCATTCAGGAGGCTGCGCAATGCGGACGTCTCGCAGAACGAAGCCTCGCTCTGAATTCGTGTTTTCCCAGGGTTCGTGCAGTGGATCGCTTTCATTCCGCCCCTACGGGGCGGCGGGTTCGTGGTGGGCCGTTGACCCAGGGCGTCGCTTCGCTTTGCCCTGGGCTATTGTCACGTTTTCCCTACAGGAGAATCGGGCTGGTCCCGATGACGGAGGCTGCTGGGGGTTCGTGCTTTCCCAGGTCTCAGAAGCGAGACCTGGCGCACCCAGTTTCAGTGGCTGATTGGCGCGAAGCGCAGTTGGCCGCACCGCAGGTGCTAGGCCATGGCTTCGCGGCCCATCGGCTCGAAGCGCAACTGGTTTGAGTTGCGGTCGGCGTCGATGCGTACGTGCGCGCCATGCAAGATTTCGCCGTCGAGGATCTTCATTGCTAACGGATCCTGGACCATGCGTTGCAGCGCGCGCTTCAGTGGACGCGCACCGTAGGCTGCATCGGAGCCTGCGGCCAGAATCAACTGGCGTGCCGGGTCGGTGAGCTCGAACGAAATCTGACGGTCGTCGAGCATCTTGCGCACTTCGTTCAAGCGCAGCTCGAGGATCTGGCTCATCTGCGCGTGACCCAGCGGACGGAAGATCACCATCTCGTCCACACGGTTCAGGAACTCGGGACGGAAGTGCTCACGCAGGACACGCATTACGCTCTCGCGCGCCATGTCGAAGTCGTGCTCGGTCTTCAGCGTTTCGGCTGCCAAGGCTGCCGCGCCCAGGTTCGACGTCATAATGAGCACGGTGTTTTTAAAGTCAACTGTCCGGCCCTTCGAGTCGGTCAATCGGCCATCGTCCATCACCTGCAGCAGGATGTTGAAGACATCCGGATGCGCCTTCTCGATTTCGTCGAAGAGAATCACCATGTACGGACGGCGACGCACTGCCTCGGTCAACTGGCCGCCTTCGTCGTAGCCGACGTAGCCCGGAGGCGCGCCGATCAAGCGAGCCACGGCGTGTTTTTCCATGTACTCGCTCATGTCGATGCGCAGCATGGCTTGCTCGTCGTCGAAGAGGAACTCGGCCAGCGCGCGGGCGGTTTCTGTTTTTCCCACGCCGGTCGAGCCCAGAAAAATGAACGAACCGATGGGCCGCTTGGGGTCGCTCAGGCCGGCGCGCGAACGGCGAATAGCATTCGCGACGACGGTAAGCGCCGCATCCTGGCCGACGACGCGCTCTTTCAGGCGCTCTTCCATGGTGACGAGCTTTTTAACTTCGCCTTCCAACATGCGGGTGACAGGAATGCCGGTCCACTTGCTGACGATTTTGGCGATGTCTTCCTCGTCTACTTCTTCTTTCAACATGCGAGCTGCGCTGTGGCCGTCCTTGCCTGCGCCATCCTGCACGGCGTTCAGCTTCTTCAACTCGGCCTCGAGCTTGGGCAATTCGCCATATTGAATCTGCGCGGCGCGCTCAAGCTGGCCTTTGCGGGTCTGCTCTTCGGCTTCAAAGCGCAATGCCTCGATGCGCTTCTTCACCTCGCTCACGCGGGTGATGGCTTCGCGTTCCGTGGTCCAACGGGCGCGCAGGGCGGTGATTTTTTCCTTGATTTCGGACAAATCTTTTTCGACTTCGGCCATGCGCTCGCGGCTGTTCTTGTCGGTCTCGCGTTTCAGGGCCGCGCGCTCAATTTCGAGCGATGTGGCCTGGCGTTCGAGCTGGTCGATTTCTGTCGGTACGGAGCCAATTTGAATGGCTAGGGACGCAGCGGCTTCGTCGACGAGGTCGATGGCCTTGTCGGGGAGGAAGCGGTCGCTGATGTAGCGGTGCGAGAGCGTTGCCGCGGCGACAATCGCCGAGTCCTTGATGCGCACGTTGTGATGCGCCTCGTAGCGATCTTTGAGGCCGCGCAGAATCGCGATGGTGTCTTCGACGTTGGGCTCGCCGACGTAGACGATCTGAAAACGCCGCTCGAGGGCTGCGTCCTTCTCAATGTATTTGCGGTACTCGTTCAGCGTGGTTGCGCCGATGGCCCGCAGTTCGCCGCGCGCGAGGGCCGGCTTGAGCATGTTGCTGGCGTCGATTGCGCCTTCGGCCGCGCCTGCGCCCACGAGCGTATGCAGCTCGTCGATGAAGAGCACGATCTGGCCGTTCGATTCTTCGATTTCTTTGAGGACGGCTTTGAGCCGGTCTTCAAACTCGCCGCGATATTTTGCGCCGGCGAGCATGGAGCCGAGGTCAAGCGAGATGACGCGCTTGTCTTTCAGGCTTTCGGGCACGTCGCCGGAGACGATACGGCGCGCGAGGCCTTCGACGATGGCCGTTTTGCCAACGCCGGGTTCGCCGATGAGCACCGGGTTGTTTTTGGTGCGGCGGCTCAGAACCTGAATGACGCGGCGAATTTCCTCGTCGCGGCCGATGACCGGATCCAGCTTGCCGCGGCGAGCGAGGTCGGTGAGATCTTTCGCGTATTTCTCGAGTGCCTGAAATTTTCCTTCAGGATTCTGATCGGTGACGCGCTGCGATCCGCGCACGGCCGTGAGGGCTTTCAGGATTGCGTCGTGGGTTGCGCCGAGGGCCACGAGCGCTTCGCGCGCGGGATCGCCCTTGAGGTGCGCCACGCCGAGCAGCAAATGCTCTGTCGAGACATACTCATCCTTGAAGTTCGCGGCTTCGCGAAACGCCTGCTCCAGAGCCTTGTTCAGATTGGCGCTGGGGCCGGGTTGCGACGCGGCGCCCGCGACACGAGGCAGTTTTTCCTCGATCTGGTGCAGGTCATGCTCGAGGCGTTCGGCAGGTACACCGATCTTTTCAAGCACGGCGGGGATGACGCCTTCGCGGTCCTCGATCAGCGCCAGCAACAGGTGGACGGGCTGCATCTCGGGGTTGCCGAATCCGGCGGCCCTGGTTTGCGCCTGCTGCATCGCCTGCTGCGACTTCAAAGTGAATTTGTCCCAATTAATGGCCATGTGTACTCCGGTTGTCAGTGATCAGAAAGCAGAGAAACAGAAAACGGCGAACCAGCGGTTTGCGAGCAATCCTCGCTGATTCACTGTTTCTCTGTTTGGCTGAAAAAGCAAGCGCCGGGTAGGTGAATTCTCTCCCGGCGCCTTTCGAATTCGCGACCGCCGACTCGTCCCCAGGCCAGCCGGCGGGCTTGAGAGACGGCAAAACTTGCTGCCGTCTTACGCTGCAACGGGCTGCTTGTCGCCGCCCTGTTTGTCGCCCACGTTGACCTTAATCTGCTTGGGCTGCGCTTCGGCTTTCTTGTTCAGTTCGAGCTTCAGCACGCCGGCGTTGTAGGTTGCCGCTACGTTCTCGGTGTCGACGGTCGAGGGCAGCGTGAAGGCGCGATAGAAGCTGCCATAGCGGCGCTCGATGCGATGGAAGCTCTCTTCCTTTTCTTCCTTCTCGAACTTGCGCTCGCCCTTGACGGTGAGGGTGTGGTTTTCGACGCGGATGTCGAGATCCTTCTCTTCGATGCCGGGTACTTCGAGCTTCAATACGACCTTCTGCGGGTCCTCGTAGATGTCGACAGCCGGCACAAAGCTGGCAGTCGTCAGAGGGCTGTCGCCGTCATTGAAGTCGCGAAACAGCGAGTTCAAGCGGCTTTGCAGTGTAACGACGTCGCGGAAGGGGTCAAAACGAGTGATAGCCATAATCTTAAGTCCTCCAGATGGATTGAGATTTGCGGGGCTGGGAAGATGAGTCCCAGCCGCTCAACTGATCTGATGTAAACTATAGCATATATGATTCATCAAATGTGAGTGTATTTTACTCACTTTCTGTAGAGCAAGTGAAAGACATCATTTTCAATGGTTTAGAGGATCTCC